>MDSV01088608.1_pt1 | contig 16650 bp, 18 predicted proteins | sample 810851 | NCBI WGS metagenome assembly MDSV01 (sample SAMN05326640, study PRJNA326480) | marine metagenome | isolation source: seawater | place: Atlantic Ocean: North East | collected 2012 | reverse complement strand
TATGGGGTTGCAGGTTCGAATCCTGTCCCTTCCGCACTGGAGAGTTGGCAGAGCGGTAATGCAGCGGATTGCTAATCCGTCGTGGTGTAACAATCACGCGGGAGTTCAAATCTCCCACTCTCCGCACGAGAACGAACAAAGCCCCTTGAGAGATTGAGGGGTTTCTCATATCTAGAGCAAATGCTCACACTTAATCACAAATAGCCACAAATATGCATATGATGGACACACTTTTGATGGACACACCCCTACCCCCTACAAGGAAAGAGTTTATTCATTATTTGGCTTTTTCTAAAAATTTAATAAAATTTTGAACACTAGGCTCATATCCTATTGTAGCTAGAGTCTGTTGATTAAAAGGGTTTAGAAGGACATAAAAAGGCTGAGAAGCGCTACTCAATTTCTTTATTTGTAAATCAAAATTGTTGTCTATAATCTGATGGATTAGAGCAAGACTCTTCTACAGCATCTGTTGGTGCTTCATACCAATCCTCACCCTCTACTACGTATCCTGGGTTTGCCTCTACTGCCATTGTCCAAATTCCACCAGCAGAGATACAATCTTCATAATTAGAGAAAGAATTATAATCTATCTGCTCTACTTTATTAATTTTATCTAAAACTGTTTTTCTAGTATTTGTATCACACGCAAAAAGCATCAACGCTAAACACATTAAAATAATCTTCTTCACAAGACTCTCCCATTTATGAAAAAGCCCCTCTTTATGTGAGGGGCTTTTATCAATAAATGTATTATATCAATATTTATTGTTGTTTCATTTTTTGACCATTGGAATCTTTTATATTGTTCAAGATTATCAAAACAATATCTAAAAGATACCAAAGACCAAAACCACCTATCGTTACAGCTTTAATGATGGCTAAGGACTTATGACCAAGATAATATCTATCTACTCCAAAAAATCCCCAAGAAAAGGACATAAGAACGGCGACAGTTTGATATCTCTCGTCATCGTGATTAATCGGTCTATCTTTTGCATCTTTTAACAATCCTTTTAAAACTAAGTAGACATCAATAGCCCACCAAACAATCGCAGCAAAAATCATAAAACCACCAAGATACGCAAAGGCGCCACTTTCTGCTGCACCAGCAATGAAGAAGCAAATGTAAGCAAATACAAATAGCCCCATTTTTAGTGCACCTAAAGATGTTTGATTTAAATAAAAGCGATGAAAGCCTAGCAAACCAGTATAAGGATTAACCGCACAACCTAGGAGTATAGCCTTGTTCCTAGAGTCTTGACCAACTAACTCATTACCATTGTCATCTTTTTGATTATTGTAGAAGACGAAAAATATATCAATCAACCACCAGATTCCAAAACCACCTAACGTTAACGCCTTAAGCATCCCCGTACCTATCTTACCAAGATAAAACCTATCTGCTCCCAAAAAACCAAGAAACAATGATAGCAATAATGTAACATTATAACTCATACAACCTCCTTATTTATTGATCAAATATATCAAATTGTATATTAAATAGGGAGGTTTTTTTAGTTTTACAAAGGTCTTTATATGATTTTAATTATTATATGATTAATGTAACAATCATATTTACATGAGTATTAAAGATATAATGTCGACTATATCTAGTATGTTCAAACTTCCGTCAGAATTTATGTCTGATAACTGGCTCTGCTCAAAAGACGGTACAGAGTTATCCAAAATAAAGCTGACAATTAATATACAATCCAATATGTTGACAGAGCCGTCTAAGTTAGAATCCCCTAATGAGAATAGTATATTATTATAAATGTTATACTGAAAAACTTTCTCGCTGCTAGGATGATACCTAGGTCTAATCATAAAATCTAAACTAATAAGGTCATTACTTTCAAAAGATGGTGTAAACATGATTTCAGCGCTATCTTCTGCATCAATAAATATACTAGAATTATAATGTAAACCATCATTTGCTGGCTGAATATCATAGTCGTACCACTGGCTGTATCCAGTATGATTGTGTATATTAATTTTAACGTTTCCATCAACATTTCTTAGTATTGCTTCATATGTTTGATTTTCATATTCCACAGTACTAAAATCTACTGCTTCCACAGAAAATGCGCCAGGATGTATAGATGGCACCCTATATGCCCTATAACCACTTCCATTTGGCCAAGTCAATCCTAAGTTTAGGCTCCATAGTAGCTCTCCGTTTTGATTTACCTCTAATATAGTTCCTCCACCACCAGTTGTATTAATTAAATAATTTCCATTTTCTAAGGCCTGAACACTTCCCATACCATATGCTGCAAGATCTGGTGGCAACACATACTCCCAAATGATATTGCAATATTCCCCATCTACCACCTCTACTTCAAGAGCTCTAGAAGTCATTTCATTACCGAATAAATAATCTAAATTACCATTATCAAAAAATAATATATTTCCATTTTCTAATCTTTGAATATTGTGTTGGAAGCTAAACTCTAAATCTGTACATATATGTTCATCACCAGAGTGCATAAAATCTACGGGTAACCCCATCATCCAATCAATATCTCCAGATGGGTAGTTAATTTTTGTAATCCTAGATAGATGTCTGCTAGAAATGTAGACCGCACTATCTTCCTGATCAAAATAAAAAGCATTTGAATGCGTCCAGTCATGATTAGTTCCAGCAAATGAACTCCACCATGTTCCACCATACAGATCACTATCTTGCTTAGTGTAGTGGTCATGAGGGTTCCAGCTCCAGATTTCCTGTTTTGTAATCGCATCAAACTCTACTATTTTTTGGGCACCATATGGAAATTCATTAGTGATACCATCAGCTTGATAACCAAGGGCCTGAAAAGAAGAGGCCCAATCACCTATTGGAATTGGTCCTAATTGAAGATCATATATAAAAGCCATATAGTTTCCATTGGATATTTGCTTAAATTCATGTTGATCCAGCCATTGATTTGACTGCCACACAATTCCCTCTTCATAATCAACCTCTACCCCATTACCATTTGGTCTACCTCCAAACAATTGACCATGTTCACTAACATGATTCATCATAAAAGGCAATCCTCCGCTATTCCATACCTCTTTACCATTTATATCAACGATTGATGTCCTATAATTATTCCAATCTCCAAATACTGTATATTCATATACAAAATCTTCCTCTGAAAAAATTTGAGAAGATAAATCAAATTCATTACGACCTATACTAAATACTGAAACATCTGTATAATCTCCAAGCGTCCCTTGTGAGTAAACTGGCTGAATTCTCCAAAAATAGCTATGCTCCCAATCAAAGCCCTCTTTTGCAATAAATAACGTTTTGTTTGTAAAATGATTTAAAATCAGGTTATCGAATGACTCAGATTCAGAAACTTCAAGATTGTATCCTATAGCATTAGGAAATTGAGTCCATTCAAATGGAATATAAACATAATTTAAAAGATTACCGTTTATTGGTTTCAAAAGAGATTCTATAGGCAAATCTGGCTGTTCAGTACCACAGCCTCCCCAAGAGTTGAGTTGCTCTACAAAATCTTGATTATTAATTTCAAATCCATAATTCATCCACTCATCATTAGGAACAAAATCACAAGAACTATTGAAAGGAGCATTTGAGACCATTCCCCAACCGCTCCAATTATCAAACTCACCTGTAATTGTGTGGACATATCCATAGAAACCATTGTCTAAATCACAGACACTGCCTTCGTAAACATTATCCCCGTCTTGATCATATAACTCTGCTCCCCAATTCCAACTATTCCAACTCCCATTAACCAACACAATCCAATTTCCATCAGGTACGTCCACATTATTAATATCTACACTAATCGTTGCGCAGTAAGAATATGTAAAATTGAAAAGAACTATCATTAATGATGTTATATATAATTTATAATTCATATTATAATTTAAGTAAAATTAGTGATAGTAAAAGCTAGTTTAGGTTTCATTTTGTAACTACAATAATTTTAAAAGTGATAAATATTATTGTATATTTAGTTGTTTTTATTAATATAAAATATTCCAATATGAAATCAAATATTCAACATATAAATATGTATTTATATTGCTTCAAAATAATCACTATTGTAATAATGAGTGCTTTCTATGTCCAGATTGGAATAAAGCATTTTACAGACCCCAATTGGTTCATGCCAATTATGCCTCCTGCTTTGCCATATCATTTAGAGCTGATTTATATAAGCGGAGGATTTGAGATACTTTTTGGATTAATGCTAATTTTCAAAAGAACTCGTTTTTTAGCTGGATGGGGATTAATACTTTTACTAATAGCTGTTTATCCTGCTAATATATATCTAGCATTTAATACTGATGCCCAGAATGATATGAATATATCTTCTTTTTTAGCATCATGGGTTCGCCTTCCTATTCAATTTATTTTTATAGGGCTTGCATATTGGCATTCAATTAATCAAGAGCCTGTTAGAGCAAATAAATATTCCAACAAATCAAATATCAAGCACAATAGTAAAACTTCTAAAAAAGTAGTTCTATCATGGATACCTGAGGTACCTGGTTACCAAGCTCAAAATGAAGTTGCTGTTGAACTCGAAGAGGTAGACTCTGATAAGTAGATACAATTTTACATTAATTCCTATTTTCTTATTTTTATTTAATTGCAACAATACTATTTCGGAATCTTCATCTAAAGTTGAATACAATACATTAATATCAATTATTTCCAAATCAAACCAAATATACATTGAACTTTATGATTATCCTGAAATTGCAGGATTTCAATTTGACTTATATACAGATGAAAATCTACAAATAAATTCACTTAAAACTTTTGGAGGAACTTCAAGTGGTAATAATTTCACAGTTAGCACAAATCTTTCAAATCTAAGAATATTAGGTTTTAATCTAAATGGGGAAACGATTGAAGCTTCACCACTGAACTCCAATACACTTTTATACTTAGATATTGAAAATGAAGGATATGGAGATTTAGGTATTAGTAATATTATTTTGTCTGGACAAAATGGATATAGCATCCCTTTTCAACTTCAACAAGGTTTAATATCAATACCTTAATATTATCTTAAAATAGTTTTTCTTCTATTTTTCTATTAAATTATGATAATTATCTAAAATATATTGGAGCTAATTATGCTTAAAATAATTATTCTTATAGTTACATCGATGCTTTTTTCCCTAGATTTTTCTGATGGTCCTTATGGGAGCGAATACTTTGATACAGCAGGCCCTTTCTCAATTCAAGATTTAAATGCTACTCCTGCTGGAGATATAACTGGTGACGACATTCTAAACATTCAAGATATTGTTCTTATGATTTCATATGTCATAGGAAATGTTGAAAATATTGATTGGTTTGATGATGGAGATATCAATAATGATAACATTATTGACATTCTTGATATTGTAAGCGTAATTAATTCTATATTAGAAGGAGATGACCCTAATTGGAGTTTTGAAAATAATTGGAACGGAGAAGATTGCTATATTTTTCTTAATTACACAAATATGTCTGGTGCGTTAATCGCATCATCAACGAAAGAATTAATGCTAAATAATTCTCCAATGAATGTCCATTACTTTTTCATATCAGATAGAACAACATTTGCAAATGATATTCAAGGTTTGAAAGAAGATTTTGATGAAATTTTATCAAATATGTCACCTGATTTACAGAATCACTGGAATGATTATCTACATTTTATCCCTCAAAAAACCTCAAGCTTGAACAACTGGTTGGAAGATGCTTTATCTGGAGAAGATGCTATTGGCATTGACCGTTTTCAAAAAATTAGAGAAACTGGATATTTTGGAAACCCAGCAAATTTCACTGGTACATATATCCACTATCTTGCTCATGAAGCTATTTATTACAACTACGAATTTAACACATTGCATGAACCTGATAGAAGCTATGATGAAATTACCATATTTGAAAGAACGCATTATACTGGAGGATGGGCCGCAACCATATCTCAAAATGTAACTTTACCATCCGATGAACAGCTTCTAGATTACAGCGGAATGTCGGTTGAGCTATTAAGAGGGTGCCCTGATGCAAACATGAACTACAGTGATGAGGGTTGCGACGACTATGATCGTATTGCTCGCATGTTTATATGTGATGAAGATGGATCTAACTGTATGGAGATTGCAAAGTGGATAACGCCTTTTGATAGACAGCCACATCATTTAACAGATATATCTCCATTTTTAGCAGCCTTAAGACCAGGTGGCAATAAGACTATTAAATTTCAGGAATCTGGCTGGCCAAACAGCCTTTTAACTTTAAAATTCAGACTATACACTGATAATCCAACATCGGAAGTCCCGCAAGAAATCATACCTATATGGAATGGAACAGTCCCTTTCAATCCTGACTATTCAGATAATAGACCTCCTACAGTATTTTCTATACCCAGTAATGCATCTAAAGTAGAGTTTGTTTCGTTTATCACAGGTCATGGTTGGGGCTGCGATTCATATAATTGTGCCGAATTTTGCAATTCGAAACATACCTTTTCACTAAATGGTGGTGTTTATGAGTTTGAAAAATCTCACCCTAATGCTTCTTCATCTAATTATTGCATGTCTTCAGAAGCAATTTCAAATGGCACTATTCCAAACCAATACGGCACTTGGGGCTATGGGCGTGCAGGATGGTGTCCTGGCCAGGATGTTTCTCCTCATATTGTTGAGATAACTGACAATGTAGTTCTTGGTGAAGAAAATATTATAGACTATGATGCTTGCAGAGTCAGCGGAACGGCTTGCTTATCACCTCCAGTATGTCCTGGCAATGGATGCTACTGCGCTGAAATAGCTATGGCTTCATACATAATCATTTATTACTAAGACTATAAGCTATAATTAAAGCAATAGTTAGTAATATTATAGCATTTATTTGATGCATTATTGCCATTAATATATTCACGGATGATATCACAGTCATTATTCCTAATACCATCTATATAATAAAAATAAATAACAGAATCAGAAATAAGCCTTTCTGACGATTATCTAAGTCACCTTTAACTTTACTATAAATCAATGCACATATAACCATTATTATAATTGGCAACCATCTATGTGTGAAATGTAAAAAGAACGGGTTAGAAAAACTTAGCGAAGCTTGTTCAGGGTAAAACCTACCATTTATATCAGGAAAATTTTTAGTAATAAGACCTGCATCCAACCCTGATAAAAGCGCACCCAGAATTATTTGAACAAAAATCATGAAAAATATTACAGATCCGTAATTGATATTATATCGATTTGTTGAGTTTATTGGATACTTAATACTTAAATACCTCCAAACGACAATAGAATAGGTGCTTAAAGCTAAAAATAGGTGCAAAGAGAGCCAATAGTGAGACACGCCTATACCATTATATGTTTTAAAATTTAGGCCGCTTTTAACCATGGTCCACCCAATTACCCCTTGAATTAAAATTAATAATGGTATAATTAAAAAATTTCTAAACTCATGTTTTTTAATTTTTTTCTTAATAATGAAATAAAGTAAAGGTATAAATGCGATTAAACCAACTACTCGAGCTAATAACCTATGAAAATATTCCCAAAAATATATCGTTTTAAAATTAGACATGCTGATATTGGCATTAATAATCTGGAATTCTGGAGATGTTTTATATTTATTAAACTCAATGTCCCATGATTCTTCACTTAATGGTGGTAATATTCCAGTCACTAAATTCCATTCAACAATTGACAACCCAGATTGAGTAAGCCTTGTAAGTCCACCAACGAGTACAATCAAAATGATAAAAGATGCCGTGACCAATAGCCAGCGAGATATATCTTTACTATTATCCATTTATTAGACCGTAAAAATAATAAGGAAAATAAGAAGAGGAAGATATGCTATAGAATAATAAAAAACTTTTCTAGCATTCTGAATAGACGCTCTATTGACCATATTAATAGAATAGTATATAAAAATAAGCCCAAGACAAAGTGCGCCAATAGTAAAAGCTAAATTATATTTGATAGCAAACAACCCCAAACTGACGCATGTTAATGCAATAGTAAAAAATATTATGTATGCACTCGTTATGTGGCTGTTAGGATATACGGATGGAAGCATCATTAGGCCTCCTTTTTTGTAATCATCAGCATAAATAATTGCAATTGCTAAAAAATGTGGAATTTGCCAACACGCAAGTATGCCAAAAAGAATCCAAGCAGGAGAAGATAAAGAATTGGTTGCTGCAATCCATCCACCCACTGGTGGTAAAGCTCCTGGTATAGCACCGACTAGAGTGTTAAGGGTTGTATATTTTTTTAATGGAGTGTAGATAAAAACATAAACAATGTATGTTATGCATGATAAAATTGCTGTTTTAGGATTTACAAATAAATACAAATAGGCTGTCGAAAATAAAAATAAAAACATTCCGAATGCAAATGCATTGCCTGGCCTTATCTTATTTAGTGGCAAAGGCCTTCCTTTCGTTCTATCCATTTTAGCATCAATGTCCGATTCAACAAACTGATTAAAAACACATGCGCCTGAGCAAGATAAAAACATTCCAAACAACAAATGAAGTAATCTAACCCACTCATTGAAATTAATCATGTAAGACTCAATGCTTCGCAAGCCTAAATAATATCCTAAATAGGCTGTAATAATAACAAGTAAACCTATTCTAGGCTTAGTTAATTCAATATAGTATTTAAACTGATTTTTCATAAAATTATAAATCAATAGAATTTAACTTATCTATTAAGTATCCAACGTCAATGGGTTCTGGAAAAAATTTATCAATATATTCAAAATTCTTATTCATAAGGTATAGATTTGGTAGATGGTCTGATGGGGAGGATATTTTTTTATCAGGGCGCGCCAACATCACATTTACTACTTTATCAACTTCTTTAATATCTCCAACCAACACATCCCAATCAAAACCATTATCTTTCATATATTTTTTTAACGATTCAGGCGAGTCGTTATCAGGATCAACATTTATTGAAACTATGTTAATATCGTCTTGAAATTGATTTTTCAATTTCACCAATTCTTTATTAATCATAGGGCAAATACTAGGGCATCTTGTAAAACTAAAAGATAAAAGAGAATATTTACCTCTATATTTAGATAGATCAACTCTATCACCATTTATAGACCTAAAATTATAATCACTTAAATTATTTTCTGAATTATTATTTTCACACGATACGGTAGTAATTATGGCGAACATAACCATGGAAACAGATAAAATTAATATGTTATTATATTTCATTAATGATCAGAAGGTGGTTGCATAATAATATATTCCTTGTAGGACTTACTACCTTGAGGGGACATAGCTCCTTCTTTATATATTTTATCCCTATAATCAATATCAATTAATGTAAAGGCAATAAAAATAACTAGAAACAACACTGACCCTAAGAAAAAAATAAGATTTGTTTTATTATCATAATAAAGATGCATAAAAAACATTAATACAAGCGTTGCTTTGGTAGTAGCAATAAACATTGCCAATATAATATTAGCCCAACCTCCTAAATCAATTTGAGCTGTTACGACTGTAAGTACTGTTAAGGCCATTAGAGCGCCAAAAACTTTAAAATAAGTACTAAGTGGAATTATATGGTGTTCATGTTTTTGTTCGCTCATAAAATTATCCTATAAGGTATAGTAGTGGAAATAAGAAAATCCAAACCAAGTCAACTAAGTGCCAAAATAAACCCGTAACTTCAATTGGAGTATAATACTCACTAGAATATTTCCCTTTATAAGTATTATACATCATTGCAGCAATAACAACCATCCCTCCTAATACGTGAATACCATGGAGACCTGTCATCATAAAATATATACTAAAATAAAATCCTGGTCTTATCATTTCCTTATTTGCCCCCTCACCCACACTTTCAGGCAGATTAGGATAAAAGAACGATTCAGTTGGAAGCTGTCCAACATGAATTTTATGGTTATACTCGAAATACTTAATAACCATGAAAGCTGCAGCCAAAACTAAGGTAATAGCTAAGCATTGAATCGTTTTGGCTTTATCATCATTCTGTATATAGTAGATTGCCAAAGCCATTGTAAGAGAACTAGTAATGAGGACAATTGTATTAATTAGCCCCAAATCAGCATTCAATAAATCTCCACACAATTGAAATGTGGCGGGATATTTATTTCTAAAAATTACGTAAGCACAGAATAGACCAGAAAAAGTAAGTACCTCAGTTACTAAAAATGCCCACATTCCAAGCTTAGCAGACTCATGCTGCTGTTCCTTATTAGCAAAATGGTGTTGAAGATATGCGTGTGTTTTTTCTGACATATAAATTATTCCACTGTTTTTTCTTTAATTACCTTATCGTAAGCATAAGGACCATGTTCATAAACAGGCTCTTCTAAGAAATTATGAGGCGGTGGCGGAGAGGGTATAGTCCACTCCATCGTTAGTGCTCCCCAAGGATTAGAGCCAGCAACCTTCCCATTATAAAGGGATCTTATTAGGTAGTACGCAATTAATAAAAAACCAACAATTAGAATCCATGATCCGTAGGTTGATAAACTATGATAAAATTCAAATAATTCTTTTTTAAGGTATGGCGCTACCACTGTACCATCTTCAAGCAATTCTCGTTCTGAGTATTGTGAGTATCTTCTAGGCATACCATGCGCACCTAAAATAAATTGAGGAAAGAAAGTTAAATTAAACCCAATAAAAACTAAAGCAGCTGCAATTTTTGCTTGAAACTCATCATACATTATGCCCCATATTTTTGGCCACCAATAATGAATCCCTCCAATAAAAGCTACAACTGTTCCACCCATCATAACATAATGAAAATGAGCAACAACAAAATAAGTTGAATGTAAATGAATATCTACCGATAAAGCGCCCAAAAATATCCCAGTAAGCCCTCCAATAGTAAATGTCAATAAAAACATTAAAGCATAAAGCATTGGAGCTTCTAAGGTTATTCTACCTTTATACAGCGTCGCTAGCCAACTAAATACCTTTATACCTGTTGGGACACCAACAAAAAAAGTTATAAATGAAAAAACTAATGCGGCATACGATGACTGGTTTGATAAGAACATATGATGTCCCCAAACTAAAAAACCCAATAGAGCAATTGCCATAGATGATCCAGCTATAAATTTATACCCAAAAATTCTTTTCTTAGAAAAAGTAGCAATAAGCTCGCTAATTATACCTAAGCCTGGTACAATCATAATATATACAGCTGGATGAGAGTAAAACCAGAAAAAATGCTGAAACAGAACTGGATCTCCTCCTAACGCAGGGTCAAAAATACCAATTCCAGCAACCCGCTCCATAATTAAAAGAAGCAACGTAATCGCAATAACTGGAGTGGCCAGTATTTGTATTATAGCAGTAGCATACAGGCCCCATACAAATAAAGGCATCTTAAACCATCCCATGCCCTTAACTCTCATTCTATGAATTGTGACAATGAAATTTATGCCTGTGAATATTGAAGAAAATCCAAGTATAAAGGCAGCCATTGTCATACTGAATACAGCACTATCAGTTGTAGAGCTATAAGGGGTGTAAAAAGTCCAACCAGTATCAGCTCCTCCAACAATAATAGAATATGCCCCAAATAAGCAGCCAACTACATACACATACCAGCTTGCAAGATTTAATTTAGGAAACGCCACATCTTTCGCTCCAATCATAATAGGCATCATCAAATTTCCTAAAGCAGCTGGGATTGATGGAATAATGAACATAAACACCATAACAGCTCCGTGGAGTGTCATTAAGACGTTATAAGCTTTCGCGCTCATTTCAGCTTTTGCAGTCATAAGCTCTGCCCTCATTCCAACTGCTGCAAAGCCACCAACAGCGAACATAAATAAAATAGCAAATAGATACATTAAGCCAATTCTTTTATGGTCAAGGGTATATATCCAAGATTTTATTCCTGTAGGGGTATTTAAATAATTTTCTTTTAAGTATTCTCTCATATTTCCTTTACTTTAATGTTTTAATATATTCAATAAGGCCACTTATGTATTCGTTCGAAAACCCATTTTCTTCCGTGTAGGTTTTTGGCATTTGATCAGGATAGCCTGGGACAATATATCTATTAGGATATCGTATAGATTCTGTTATATAATTTTGAGCATCTAGCTCAGGATCACTTGAAGTGCTGTATTCTTTTATTTTCCTATCCCACAAACCTACAAAAGAGGGTCCAACTCCTCCTGCATTCATGCCATTTGAATGACAAGTATTACAATTATAATCTTTATAAACTTTCTCTCCAAGCTCTGCACCTGCTAAAAGATTAGAAGCTTTATGCTCTTCAATTTTACGTTGGAACCAATAATCATAGCCTGTGTCCCATTTCCCATTTTTATTTTCATCACTGTAACTTTCTGCTGGACTCCATTGTCCATCACCTATATCAATGAAATCTTCTCCAAGATTATATTGACCGTCTCCCATCTCATCAGAATTCCATTCATCATCACCTTCACATATATCTCTATTATCATTACAGTCTACAAATTTTTCTCCTACGTCCCATTTTCCATTACCTATATCTGTAAATATTTCCTGAACGTCCCATTTTCCATTTTCATTAGAATCAATGAATTTTTCATCCTTGTCCATTTGTTCGTTTTGATTTACATCTATCCAAGACTCAGCTTCAGCTGGCATAACAACAACATGTCCATTCATTTTTGAATGTTTTTCCCCACAATATTCAGTACAATAAAAATCATATGTACCTAGATGATTACTCTCAAACCATGTTTGAGAATATCTATTGGCCATAATATCTTTTTTAACCCTAAAATCGGGCACATAAAAACTGTGAATTGGCTGAGACTCTTCTGCAGTCATCATCAACTTAACAGGTGTACCAACAGGCACAACAAGAGAATCTGATTTAAACTGAGTATCTTCATAAGAATACAAGAAGTCGAAATGCCATGCATTAGCATATAATTGAACTTGCACAGAATCAACCGGCCAAATTTGCATTCTTAAAAACCCTTTAGCACCCCAAAAGAAAACTATGATTATTAATATTGTTGGAATAGCTGTCCAAAAAAACTCTAATTTTGAGTCATGAGAAACTTGAGGCTCTAAAGTTTCTCTAACTCCTTCTTTTTTGTATTTTTTTACAAAGTAAATAATAGCAAACAATACAATTGCAAAAAATGCCGTACTTGCCCATAAAATAAAATAATATAGCGGATCCACTTCATTTGCAACAGTTGAGGCTGCAGGAGGAAGCCAAATATTCTGCTCTAATTCACCCATTTAAGACCCTTTCCTTCTTGATAAATAGTTATAACTAAATATAAAAACTAAATTAAATACAAACCATGTACTTGTAAATTTGACCAAATTAAAAGCATTTTGAGGATTTTCATTTTCAATATTGCCTTTCAAACAGGTCATGGAATATAGCTCCTCAAAATCCATACTAGGAGAATTTTCTTGAGCATCTTTCAACATACCTAAAAAATTATCGCTAAACCTTCCAGAAGTACTCCCGCTAGTTATCATTCCTTCATCAGAAATAACATAAACGAAAGAAGGATGGTCATATTTTTGTCTACCCTTATTTTTTAATTCCTCAAAATCTTCATTATATCTATACTCGAAACCAATCTTGCTTGCTAATTTCTCAATTTCCTCTTTTGTGCTCACTGTGAATAGAATATGTTTTTTGGAAGATTCAGGCAAATCAGAAAAATATCTATTAAAGTATATCTGCTCCTGTTCAACAGCCAAACCAATTGTCTCTTCGTGATCTATGCTCAGCATAATTATTTCATAATCCTCACCAAGCTTAACATCATTATTTGCTTTCAGATCAGCAAAGAGTATTTCCCTTATAGCATCACACATTGCCTCACATTGATAGTACCCAAGAATAAATAGTTTTGGCTTACCGTTTTTGTTAAAAAGATCTTCAAAAGTAGATTGATAGTTATCCTTATATGATATCTTCGTGTCCAAAGGAAAATTGATTCCGTATGGATTTTGCAAACCTATATTTTTAAATGCATTCGGATCATTAGCGCCACCAAATTTTTGTGAATATAGAGTGGACGTAGCCAAAAATAATAAAATGAATATGTTAATATTTAAATGCACTATTTATTGAGCCTATTTTTTTTCCACTTTCTCCATTCATCATAACTGTCTCTGCCCCACTTCCCATCTGGAGTCATTCCATATTCTGCATAAGTATTATTAGGGTCTTCTATAATCCACTGAATATCCAAAACCCTATCTTTATAAAAAGCTTGAACACCTTGATTTGGATTTTTTCTTCCACGTTCAATCAGTTCTTCAAATGCATCTGAAAGAAGCTGATCTTCTAATAAACCATCCATTGTATTCAATCTTTGTTCGATTGTTTTTTCATTAGAATAATCTTCTAATACTTTATCTTTTTTATCATTAAAGTTCAACGATTCATATTTTTTTTGCTGTTCTGAAAAATATTTTTGAGAAATCTTAGAATCTGCCTCTAAGTATTGCTCCTTCATAATACTATCCTTCTCAAAAATAAAATAATAATAAACAAAAACCATTGATGCAATTACAGTTATTACAACAAAAAAAGTTAGTGGTCCAATCATTTTGTAATTAATATTTTCATCTTCTATATTTTTAACTTCAAAAGACATCAAGACTCCTCTTTGGAAATTGATTGAGCATAATCCTCATCATTAATAGGTGCGATAGGAACTGTTTTAAATAGTCTCCAATATATAGCCATAAATAAACCTCCCATCGCTAAAATGAGGGAAAAATCTGTCCAGGAAAGCAGGCTATTGACTTCTATATTTTCAACCCTAAAATAGTTAGGCATAACAATCCAGTACATATCAAGCCAGTGGACAATAAGAATTAAAACTCCTATCACAGTAAGAACAGCCTTATTTCTTTTTAGTCTAAAGAATATTAATGTAAAAAATGGAATAACAAAATGTCCAAAGATTAGGCTATAACTAACATACTTCCAAGGCCCCTCCCACCTTTGTAAGAACCAATTTATTTCTTCACCTATATTTGAATACCAAATTATATAGTATTGAAAGCCTCCAATGTAGGCCCAAAAAACCGTAAAAGAGAAAGCAACTTTGCCAAGATTAGCATAATGCTTACCATTTATCTCATCAACAAAAATACCTTTTGATCTCAGATACAAAGATATTAATAAAATGAAGGCTATAGCAGATAAAAAAGAACCTGCAAAAATATATACACCAAACATAGTGGAATACCATGTAGGGTCAAGGGTCATCATAGCATCAAATGCAAAAAATGATCCAGTCAAAGCAAATAGGGCTATACCTACAGCACTAACTCTTCTCATTTTAACTTTATCATCTGAATTTCTTTGATTAAGTGATAATCTATAGAGCTTAGTTGCAAGTAAAAACCAAACAACAAAATAAAAAATCATTCGAGCAAAGAAGAAATCTTTATCTAAATAAGCTGACTTTGATAACATCGTTGGATGATATTCCCAAAAATTATCGCTATGAGCACTATGAGAATGGAGGTCATGACCATGGTTTCCATGTGAATGCTTATCAAAGTGACTATTATGATCGTGACCATGGCTGTGAGATTGATCGGCTAACTTAGATTTTGACTCTAAGTGTTCAATAGGAAGCGGGTCGGTCCATTCGTAAATATGATCAAAATTTAAAACAATTGGAAAGGATAAAAACAACATTAAAGGAAGTATAATCATTAAGTTTTCACCAAACCTTCGTAATGAAACACTCCAATCTGCGCCAAAAATATGATGAGCAAGAACAAAAAACATCCCACCAAGAGTGAGTGTTGTGAAAAATAAATAACAAACTAAATACGAGTGAATAAATTTGGGGTCATAATTATATCCAACATATGATAAAAGAACTCCAACATAGGATATAAGCAAAAATCTTCGCGTTACATGACCACTATCTTTTAAGGTATATGTGCTTTCATTTAATTTCATTTAACACCTTCATCTTTATATGTAAGAGCTCTAACATAAGACACAATTCTCCAACGATCATCAACGCTAATATCTTTATAACCCATCATGGCTCCATAACCTTCAGAGATGACTTTATAAATATAGCCGTCATATTTCATGCTATCTCTTTCAATACTGATAGAATGTAGATTTGCCGGTAAAGCATTTTTATTCCAAGAAAAATTATCAGATGCAACAATTCCCTGTCCATCTCCAGTTATTCCATGGCAAGGACTACAGCTAATGTTGTAACGCTCCTTACCTCGCATAATAAATTTCTCATCAACGTTGTAGTGATCAGACAAACTTTCAATCAATGAACCATCGCTATTTCTACCGATATCTCTATACCATTTTTTTTCGTCAAATCTAGAGTTATCATTAAGCCTTGGCACTGTCCCCTCTTCTAAAAGAAGCATTGAAGCCCCGTTTGGGATAAGAAGAACAGTAGTATCTCCATCAAAATAAGTTGCTTTATTTTTTGACTGAGGGTCTAACCTTTCTACGTCGTCCATATTAGGGTTAAAGTGTATGGGAGGATTTTTCATTGTTGTTCCTCTACATGATACAAATATAAAAACCAGAGATATGTAGAATAAGTTTCTAATATAAATCATTTATTAACCACCTCTATATCTTTTC
>MDSV01044242.1_pt1 | contig 16653 bp, 14 predicted proteins | sample 810851 | NCBI WGS metagenome assembly MDSV01 (sample SAMN05326640, study PRJNA326480) | marine metagenome | isolation source: seawater | place: Atlantic Ocean: North East | collected 2012 | reverse complement strand
TCTTGTTTCCGTGCGAACAATCCATCCATGTTTTCCGATGTATACCAAAACAAACCTGTTTCTGTATCGTAAAATTGATCAAAACTTACATGTGTTAATGCCCGGGCCTCATTCAGCCACCTAGGATCAAATGTCACTTCGTATAAATCAAGGCAAGCTGCAATCACAAAGCTGTAATCTTCCAGAAAACCATCAATATGTGCCCCGACCTTCGCGTGATAAACATGGCATAAAGTGCCATCCGACTTTTTGGCGGTTTTCAAAATAAATGCCATTCCTTCCTTAGCTCTACTAAGATGTGACGCATCATCAAAGGCGCGATAAGATGCACATAGTCCAGAGACTGTAAGCGCGGTCCAGGAGGTCAGGATTTTGTCATCAAGTCCAGGCTTTACTCTTGGCTCGTGGGATGATTGACCAGAGGGATTCTTTCCATCTCTATAAAAAGCAAGGGTTCGATTTATGGATGAGAGCCTCTCTCGAAATTCAGGCAATCTCAACCCCACTTTTTCAGCCAGCACTTCATCATTATCCCATTTCATCAGAATGTTGTTTCCATGCTCCCAATTCGATCTCCCCCCGATATCGTATGCGATCATTACGAGATTCAAATCGTCAGTTTGAAGTACTTCCTCAAGCTCTGCTTGCGTCCAAACATAGTATTTCCCTTCGATCCCATCGCTATCAGCATCTAAAGCAGATAGAAACCCCCCTGACGGATCGTCAAGTTCGTTCAATATAAAATCGATGATTCCGAAGCACACATCTTTATATCTGGGTTCTTTAAACCTTTGCCATGCATGCGCATAGGTTGACAAAAGTTGCGCATTGTCATAAAGCATCTTTTCGAAATGTGGAACCATCCAATCCGAGTCTGTACTATACCGAGCAAAACCTCCGCCAACTTGATCGTAAATTCCTCCTCTCGACATCATGTCTAATGTGAGCTGCACTTGTCTGAGAACGTCTATGTCCCCGCGTTCAGTGCCGTAATGTAAAAGGAAATCTAGGTTTGTTGGAATAGGAAATTTTGGTGCGCCATTTGACAGACCTCGATGTCTGTCAAATTGCAATCTCCAAGCGTCGACCCTGGAATCTATTTCGGCCCCGTATTTATTCCTTTCAGACTTAGGCCAAGATCTCCCCTCGGCATCTTTTGCGAGCCCATCCTTGTCAGCAATAATTAAATCAGAAGAAATGACGCCTTGAGTCAGTTTCCCTGCATATTCTTCCATCCTTTTTTGATCATTTATCTTCAAGGCGATCAAACTCTCGAGTTGTTGAATAAACCGATCTCGGGGAAAATAGGTACCTCCGAAAACAGGTCTACCGTCAGGTAAAGCGATACAATTTAATGGCCATCCTCCCCGTTTGGTCATGAGCTGAACAGCATTCATATAAATTTGATCGACATCTGGGCGTTCCTCTCTGTCAACTTTGACGCTCACAAAATGTTCATTAATAAACGCTGCAGCTTCTTTATTTTCAAAGGTTTCATGCTCCATAACATGGCACCAATGACATGCGCTGTAGCCTATGCTTATGAAGATTAATTTATCCTCCGCCTTTGCTTTTTCAAAAGCTTCATTGCCCCAAGGTAACCAGTCCACAGGGTTGTGAGCATGTTGTTGTAAATACGGGCTCGAAGAATGAATGAGTGAATTTGTATGTGTCGTGTCGTTCATTGTGTCAGTTCGGGGAGGAATGCATGGTCCACATGAACCAAGCGTAGACAATCCAGAAATGGCCAGAACCGAAAGAGTAATTCGCATCAGAACCTTGCCCGGCCTCTTTTGTTATATCCCCGCGGTTTGTTTCTTCTTGGCGCTTTCCAACCATTCTTCTTTCTTTTGTTGCTATAGTTGCGTCGACTGAAACTACTTTGATATTTTATAATCTTAGAAACAGAAATCTGAAGGGTTCCGAAGGCGTCATTGCGACCTGGGTTTCCTCGGGGGCTATTGAAGGCATCCGAGTACTGATGATTTTGAATGTAGGTTTCAGAATCGGATATTCCCAGATCGTTGATGAGTTCTAAATGTGTAGGGCTGCTTAGGACTCTTCCGATGTCGTCAAGTGTTTCGGGATCAGCATATGTCGTACTCACATCGTCAATGAAATCTGTGAAAGTCAAAGACCATACCATCTCAAGTGACACTCTCCAATTCTTATTGAGGGTAAATGCAGCGCCCATCCCCAATGGAATTGCAACACTTGATTTCGCATAAGCCACGCCCTCAGTTTGATAGTCTCTCAAATCATACCACACATCGTAATCAAAACTAGCCGGATCTGTACTGATTAACCCTTGGTTATATTGGTATTCAGCGGCTTCTTGTGTAATTCTTGCTTGTGGATTATGCCTAAAATAGGAGAGTCCAGCGATGCCGTAGAGTTCTCCACTAATATTGCGCCGAAATTGATAAGGCAGCATGTTTGGGCGCGACCAAACGATGCCTTGCACCCGCAAAGAACCTTCATAAATTCGATTTCTAAAATGGGCGTTTCTTGCGACTCGATCTTTATTTATTGTCGCACGATCTGTGTCCTCCGTGAAAACAGTCCCAAAACTACCTTTCAATGAGATGATATTGTTAAAACGATATCTCGCAAAAAGATGGGAAGAGAATTTGGTTTGGTCAACATGCAGATCAAAAATCAAATCACGTCGCGTCAGTTCTTCTCCACCGATGTCACCCAAATAATGTCCTGTTCCGGCAGCAATACCGACATCCCATCGATATTGTCCATGCAAGGCAGTGACCCCTACAAATAGAGTTGCAAATAATAAAAAGAGTTTATGGACAGTCATATGTTATTTGACGCGTCGTAAGATGTAGCGGGTGCAGTAAATACCATTCGATCCTCCATCGCTAGGGGACTGAACACCCGTATTTGTAAACGCTAATTCCCAACCATTTTCACTTAATTCGTTGAGTTTTTCAGTCACAGCAAGGTCATTGTTAAATATGTTTTCCATTTTTATACCGACCACACTGTAAAGATTTTTAATTTTTTGCTCGTCCAAAGACCCTGATCCATTGTCCAATAACATTCGACTTCGTCCAAGTCCACCTGGTACAATAGATTCGATGGTTGTGAATGTTTGATACTCATACACAGGTGCTGGAGCGTTAAATGCCAAGATAGAAGCCATAATTAATACAGCTGCACCTATTATCAATGTTGTTTGTGTTAAATTTTTCATACAGGCAATTTAGTGTTAAGTGATTTAATATAGGTGCCTCATGCTACCTTTGATGCTTAAATAAATTAAAACATGCCTCTAAGCTCTAAAGATCCATCTATTTCTTCGCTCATCTCAAAGGAACGTAAACGCCAAACCGAAGGTGCTGAATTGATTGCCTCGGAGAACTACACCAGTGATGTTGTCATGGAAGCTCAAGGTTCGATTCTCACAAATAAATATGCAGAGGGCTTGCCCAGAAGACGCTATTATGGTGGGTGTGAATTTGTAGATGAAATAGAACAGTTAGCGATTGATAGAGTTTGCGAACTTTTTGGTGCAGCCTGGGCAAATGTTCAACCCCATTCAGGTGCTTCGGCAAACGCAGCAGTGATGCTCGCTTGTCTTTCTCCTGGAGATAAAATATTGGGCTTCGACCTGTCTCATGGTGGACACTTGACGCATGGTTCTCCGGTTAATTTTAGTGGAAAATTGTACAATCCTGTTTTTTACGGCGTAGAAGAAGAGACAGGACGTGTTGATATGGACAAAGTTGAAGAGGTTGCAAAACGCGAAAACCCAAAGATGATTATATGTGGGGCGTCAGCCTATGCTCGTGATTGGGATTATCCTCGTTTTAGAGAAATTGCTGACAGTGTAGGTGCCATTTTGCTCGCGGATATCAGTCACCCTTCGGGTCTGATCGCCGCCAAACTACTCGCCGACCCGATGCCGTATTGTCACGTCGTGACCACGACGACTCATAAAACCCTGAGAGGACCTCGTGGAGGCATCATTATGATGGGCCAAGATTATCCAAATCCGTGGGGACGTAAAAACCCAAAAGGTATTGTTCGTCCCATGTCAGCGATTCTGGACAGTGGTGTATTTCCTGGAATGCAAGGGGGTCCCCTTGAACATGTGATCGCTGCAAAAGCTGTCGCTTTCGGAGAGGCACTTGCCCCTGAATATCGGGTGTACTGTCAACAAGTTATGAAAAATGCGCAAGCAATGGCTTCTGCATTTGTCGCACGGGGATATCATCTCATCTCGGGAGGAACAGACAATCACCTCATGCTGATTGATCTGAGAAATAAGAATGTGACCGGAAAAGCTGCAGAGATAGCGTTAGGCAAAGCAGAGATTACAGTCAACAAGAACATGGTGCCATTTGATACCCGTTCTCCATTTGTAACTTCTGGCATGAGGGTAGGAACACCTGCTGTCACAACGCGAGGATTGGTCGAATCTGACATGGAGGAATTGGTCGCTTGGATGGATGAAGCGATTTGCAATTGCGAAGACGACGCCGTTCTAGAGAAAATAGGACAAGAAGTAAAAGCAAAGATGTCTCAATATCCATTGGTGAAATAACCACACAGCTTTTATAAGTCAGGTCTTCCCCTCCTTTTTTGAAGATCATCTTTCCCCAAAGGGTCGTCTTCAATGTCATTGTTGAGTTCCTCAAATCTACCTTCAGGATTGCTTAGTAATGTGATACGCGTGACACTTCCAGCAGAAAATAACATTTGGATATGTGCGCATGTTGCTCTATTTCGGCTCAATTTCTCATTGCCATCCACTGAATAATAAAGGACGGTTCCGTTTCCACGTACGTCCACTTGATGTAGCTTTCCTTCTTTGAATACAGCGTCCAAGTTGCGTCCAGATATGTTGTGGTCGAGCGAGTCATTTGCAGGACTTAACACATTTGCCCGTCCGATTAATTTCATGACGGATGGTTTGTTTTGTTTTAAAACCATTTTCACGGTGTCACTCGTCATTTCATCTTGTTCAGACCAAACGACTGGTGTGCCTAAAAGCCATATCTCATCGGATTCCCTGTCCCACGATAACGAGTCTCCATCGCCTGAAAATGATCCTTGTTCAAAGACCACCCGACCGTAAGCGAACAATAAATTTTGTTCTCGTTCAAGCACACTGCAATTCATTTTCAGTGTGTCCTCTCCCTCTATGTTTATTAATTTCACAAAGGAAGTTGCGTCGTTAATTTTAACAATCTCGGTTCCTTTTATTCTGCTTGCATAATCTCCATTGACAGTCATTGTTGCAGATGAATCGCACACGGTGACGTTTCCCCATGCTTGGCCCTCATTGTTTTGGCGATTTACGACGATGCTGTCTCCGGCGAGTAATCCCTGTACGTCTTTGATACTGGCTTTTCCAGCAAACCATCCTTTCTCGGATGCGCCATCGTATTCCCCCCTCTCACACACAATCATGGCGCCATTAACATCGATCACAGACTGCTTAAATAGCAATAATGTTTTGTCGTTTCTATCTACAGCGAGAGAGTCGGAAAGGATGCGGTCACCATTCTCAATAATTTCTACGTTGCCTCCTGCATATAAACGATCTGTAAGCGAGCTGTAGACCCCCACATCACTTGAAAGGATTCTGTCTCCTTCAATAATTTCGGCTCTTTGGACGTAAGACACGGACTTTGAATTTAAGCCATATGTCAATGCAGGACATGCTATGGTGAATTCCTCGTGGTTGAATTTTACGTCTTCTTTAATATCGACCAGCTCACTCTCTGGATCAAGGACCGCATAATTTGCCCACATTTCTGATCGTTCTCCCGATGTTGAGATTTCGTAAATATACACGTCACTAAAAACTTCAAACTGTCCATTGTCGAACCGGTAGGCACTGTCGCAAGTCAGAATAGCATCTCCAAACCCCAGTGTTACATTCCCTACCAACCTGGTCGCATCAGAGATGTTTGGATTCCTTTCAATGACGTCAGATTCTAGAATTTCAATCTGTTTCTTTGCTTCTTGCGGATCTGTTTGTGCTGAAAGTTTAAACGAAAAAAAAGAAGATGCAAGGACGTAAAGCCCCAGCAGAAACAGAGGTAATGTTAATTGATCGATGCGGTTTATATTCATCCAACGACTCCGGCTGCAACTGTTGCGTGCGTACTCGGATCCACTAAGATAAACGCTCCAGTGATACGATTCTTGCGATAGCTGTCAATTAAAACGGGAGAAGCTGTTTTGATGGCTATTCTAGCGATATCATTGACCTCAATGGTTTTGTGCGCTTCATCTCTGTGGAGCGTATTAATATCGATTCGATATAATACATCTGTTATTTTTGCTTGCACTTCCTGTGTCAAGTGTCTTAGTATGAATCTGGACGAAGTATTGAGTGGTTTGTCACCAAGCCAACAAATCCGCGCATCCAAAACATGTGTTTTTTCGGGCTGATTGTTTTCCCGAACAAGCATGTCCCCACGAGATAAATCGATGTCATCCGTAAGCGTCATGGTCACGCTCAGCGGAGGGAAGGCCTTTTCGAGTTTTTTCTCACCAAGATAAATGGACTTAATGGTTGATTTGATTTCACTGGGAAGCGCAACGACCTCATCCCCTGGTTTAAAAATTCCAGAAGCGATCCTGCCTGCATAGCCTCGAAAATCTCGGTGTTCATCTGTTTGAGGCCTGATGACATATTGCACTGGAAAACGACAATCTTGAAGGTTTCGATCGGCGCCAACATGAACGTTTTCTAAGTAATGAAGAAGCGTTGATCCACCATACCAAGTCATATTCTCAGATCGATTCACCACATTGTCCCCATGAAGCGCGCTCATGGGAATAAATGTGATGTCAGCGATGTCGAGACGAGAACTGAAACTTTTGTATTGATCAACAATATCAAGATATTTTTCCTCGTCATAATTCACAAGGTCCATTTTATTGACACACACGACGAGGTGACGTAACCCCAAAAGTGATGCGATAAAACTGTGTCGATGTGTCTGCTCCATAAGTCCATGTCTTGCATCAATTAAAATAATTGCAAGATCTGCTGTAGACGCACCGGTCACCATATTTCTTGTATACTGAATATGACCAGGTGTGTCCGCAATAATGAACTTTCTTTTTGGGGTCGCAAAATACCTGTAGGCCACATCTATCGTTATGCCTTGTTCTCTTTCAGCACGCAACCCGTCCGTCAGTAAACTTAAGTCGACTCCCTCAATTCCCTTTTGTTTTGAGGCATCGTTGATCGCTTCAAGTTGGTCTTCAAAAATGCTTTTTGAATCGAACAGAAGCCTTCCGATAAGAGTACTCTTTCCGTCATCAACGCTTCCAGCGGTAGTGAACCTGAGTAAGCCATTGTCTGTTGTTGTGTTTCCGCTCATGTCACTAAATTCTAGAAGTATCCGTCTTTTTTTCTATCCTCCATTGCAGATGAACTTCTTTTGTCGTCTATTCTTCCGCCCCTTTCAGTGATTCGTGTTGCAGCGACCTCTTCAATAATTTTTTCTATATTATCTGCGTCGCTTTCAAAAGCACCAGTAATGGTCAAATCACCTAACGTTCGAAACCGAACCTGCATCATTTCAGGTGTTTCATTTTCTTTGAGTTGTAGAAAATTAGAATTGGATAAAATTTGCCCATCTCTTTTGATGCATTCTCTTTGATGAGAAAAATATAAACTTGGAAGCGCGATGTTCTCTTTCAAAATGTAATTCCAAACATCAAGCTCTGTCCAGTTGTTGAGAGGAAACACTCTAAAATGTTCTCCTGGCGCATGCATGCCATTGAACAGATTCCAGAGTTCAGGACGTTGATTTTTAGGGTCCCATTGACTGAAATCGTCTCTATGTGAGAAGAAGCGTTCTTTCGCACGGGACTTTTCTTCATCACGCCTCGCGCCACCGATACATGCGTCAAATTTATTCTCTTCAATGGTGTCAATTAAAGTCGTGGTCTGAAGTTTATTTCGACTTGCATTGTGCCCAGTTTCTTCTTGAACTTTTCCTTGACGAATCGTTTCCTGTACACTTCCAACAATCAAATGAGCGCCTAAATCGGCAACCAGGTTATCCCTAAATGCTAGCGTTTCAGGAAAATTATGACCTGTGTCAATGTGAACAAGAGGCATCGGTATTTTTGCAGGCGCAAATGCTTTTGATGCCAGGTGACTCACTACAATACTGTCTTTTCCACCGCTAAAAAGAATCGCTGGACGGTCAAACTGTGCCGCAACTTCTCTGAGCACGAAAATAGATTCTGCTTCTAATTCTGTAAGATGATCCAGATTGTAGCTCTTCTCCATTTTATTCTTCATCGCGACCTAGTTTGCCGTATTTAAACCAAACTCTTTCATGGTAATAGTAGAGTAACAATTTAAGGACCATCTCGGTGCCCATCAACCACAAAGATTTAGTGATGTTTTGCGTGAAAACATAAGCCAAAATAAACGTCGTAATCGATGCAATTATGCGCCACGTAATTGTCTTGGCCAAGTGCCTAATACGTGATTTCTTTGCGTCCATTTTAAATCCTGCTGTTATTGTGCGAATTTAGGGTGTGCAGCGAGTTTTTCTTCAACTGTAGCCCAGTTTGTAAAATGAAATCCTCGATCGTCAATGTAAACCGTTGCGGCAAACTTGTTATTGCTCACGTGATCAAATAAATGAGACATCTCGTATTTTTCTAGCCATTCTTCAATGACAAGCGCAGGTCTGGAACTCATTATTTTGAGGACATAGCCTTTTTCTTTAAGTCTCTGCAAGACTTCAAGCGCGCCATCCATTGGAGGGTCATACGCATTTTCGAGGCCTTGGAACCCTTTGCTATATCGGTGAATCACGCCATCAAAGTCGACTGCCAAAGTCTTTCTTTTATCTAAGGTCTTTAATTCTTTTGAAGGGACTGGAGCCCATTCTAGAATTTGGGAAACACAATCGGGGACATTCTTATTTGAAGTGTCAATATCGATATAACGAGTAAGTGGCGCTTCGTAATCCGCGACATGACGGTTTTCTTTCCCCCTTACTTCTTTTGTGTGAACAAAGATCTCGGTGACCTCTGTGGCTGATTTTAACTCTTCCCTGATTTCTCTGTAAGGTGACACGAATGATACCACGACAATTTTTTCTTGAGCATGAAGATATTGTGCGATGGTTTGAGCCCGACGAATATTTGTCTCACGCCCCTGTCGTGAATAATCTTGGTTCGTCGTCAAATTCCTTAGATCATCTCCATCAATGTGAAAAGGCGCATACCCTTGTCTTCTAAGTTGTTCCACCAGCGCAAGTGCGAGCGTTGTTTTACCATGGCCGGGCTGGCCTGTAAACCAATAAATCATTTCAAATCAGCGTTGAGGATAAGTGTTTGTTCTCTATCGGGACCCACACTTAATATGGAGATAGGAACACCAGTTTCTTCCTCAATCATTTTTACATATGCATTGAGCGACTCGGGAATATTCTCGACATTTCTCAAACCAGTAAGGTCTCCAGGCCAACATTCAAATGTTTTATATACAGGTTGAACTTCATGTGGTTCAATACCGTAAGGGAGATAATCAATTTTTTCACCTTTATAGATGTAATGGGTACACACTTTAATGTCGTCAAATTCGCCCAAAACATCCGCTTTCATTAAACATAGCTGAGTGACGCCATTCACCATAATCGCATACTTTAATTGGGGTAAATCTAACCAGCCACACCTGCGGGGTCGACCTGTTGTAGCGCCAAATTCACTTCCTGATGCTCTGAGTTTTTCTCCTGTTTCTCCTAGAAGTTCAGTTGGAAAAGGTCCAGAACCTACACGCGTACAATATGCTTTGAAGATCCCGAACACGTCGCCAATTTTATTTGGAGGAAGTCCCAAGCCAGTACACGCACCAGCCGTAATGGTATTTGAAGATGTGACAAAAGGGTAGGTGCCGAAATCAATGTCTAACATAGTTCCCTGGGCGCCTTCAGCGAGGATGCCTTTACCACTTTTTAATGTGTTATTTAAAACGTGTTCGCTATCTATAAATTTAAATTTCTTAATGAATTCAATAGCCTCTAGCCACTTTGTCTCAGATTCAGTTAAATCATATTTATAGTTCGGGTACTGCCCTAAAATATGCACGTGTTTGTCTCTCAATTGTGTGAATCGCTCCATAAATGAGGGGCTTTCTATATCCCCAATCCGCAAACCATTTCTTCCAGTTTTGTCCATGTATGTTGGCCCAATGCCCTTTAATGTAGAGCCAATTTTCGCCTTGCCTTTCGCTTGTTCAGAAGCGGCATCTAAATGTCCGTGTGTCGGCATGATTAAATGTGCTTTACGTGCAATGACAAGAGCGTCAAATGGACTGACACCACTCTTTAACAACCCCTCCACTTCTCTTTGGAAAATGACAGGGTCAATGACCACACCATTGCCAATCACATTTAAGATATTGTCACGAAATATTCCACTGGGAATAGTATGTAAAACGTGTTTTTTCCCATCAAAAATCAAAGTGTGTCCTGCATTCGGTCCTCCCTGAAACCTTGCAATCACACCATATTTTGGTGTGAGAACATCTACAATTTTACCTTTTCCTTCGTCGCCCCATTGGAGCCCCAGTAGTACGTCAGCCTTCATGCTTCTGTTTGTTTTTACGCTTTCGCGCATAGATGTTTAATGAGTGATGGAGGATTTCGATATCGAATAACTCCTCTAAAGTTGCTTTTATCTGCTGAATTCTCGGGTCGCAAAACTCTAAAACTTCGCCAGAATCGGCAATGATTACATGGTCATGTTGTCCGACTCTGTGGCATTTCTCATACTGAGCGATGTTGTCGCCAAACTGATGTTTTCGGACCAAGTTGCAATCTATTAACAGCTCCATTGTGTTGTAAAGCGTCGCTCTCGACACACGGCATTCACTACTTTGCATGCGTAAAAAAAGAGTCTCGACATCAAAATGACCATAATAGGTATAGATTTCATGGAGTATGGCAAAACGTTCAGGCGTTTTACGGTGCCCATTTTGCTCGAGGTAAACCTCGAAAATCTCTTGCGCTTGGTTTAATATTTCGTCGCTTGACATAGTCTTTCTCGCAGTAGCAAATATAACCTATCGATCTTCGTCCACCCTCTCCACAGTGTGAACTCCATTAACATTTTTCAACTTTTCTATAATATCTCTTAAATGTGTCGTATTCATTACTAGTGCAGTGATATTTCCCTCAAAAACACCATCCTTAGATTCCATACTTATGGCAATCATATTGACTTGCATGTCTTCAGAGATCACGGCAGTGAGTTGATTTACGAGTCCGACATCATCGATTCCAGTAATTTGGAGTTTGACTTTGAACTGAGTTTGCGCTTTGCTGGTCCACCGTGCTTTCATCATCCGATACGCATATTTGGAAAGCATATTCGTGGCATTTGGACAATTGCGTCTGTGAACCCGAATACCTCCCATGACTGTTATAAACCCGAAAACATCATCCCCAGCAATTGGGTTGCAACATTTTGAAAGCGTATAGTCTAGTTTCTGCATACTCTCGCCTATGAGAAGCGTATCCTCTTTTGCGTTGGGGATGTATTTTTCGGAGACTTCGGTTCTTTTAGAGGTATCTGGTTGAGGTCCTTTGTCCCAAAGTATTTTACCCTGTTTTAATTGATATCCTGTGATGCTTTCTAGTACGAGAGTTCCATTTGAAATGAGGAAATACATTTCTTGTGCAGAATCGCATTTAAGTTTTCTATAAAGAGAGAGGATATTTGCCTCGATGAATAACATTCCCTTCTTTTTTGCCCACTTTTTGAATAGTTCCTTTCCTTCAATTGATTTTGCCCGCTCAACTTCTTTTAGAGAATGCTTGATTTTCTGTCTGGCATGTGCCGTAACCACGTAATTGACCCAATCCTCTTTCGGCATCTGTTTGCGAGAGGTGATGATCTGGATTTGGTCTCCACTATTCAGTTGATAACTCAAGGGCACAAGCTTGTGATTTACTTTACCACCGATACATTGTGAACCGATCTTCGTGTGAATACGGAACGCGAAATCTAAAATCGTCGCCCCTTTCGGGAGGGTAATCATATCTCCATTCGGCGTGAACACAAAAACATCGCTCGTCGTTAAGTTCATCTTAAACTCATCAATGAATGCGAGCGCATCGTCTTGATTGCTTTCTAAAATCTCCCGGATTTGATTCAACCAGATATCGATTTGATTTCCCGCTGCAGTCTCTTTATTCCCCTCTTTGTATTTCCAATGTGCCGCGAATCCTTTTTCCGCAACTTCATCCATTCGTTCACTTCGTATCTGAATTTCCACCCATTTCCCTGTTGGAGACATGACGGTGGTATGAAGTGATTCGTAGCCATTTCCTTTGGGCAAGCTGATCCAATCTCTCAGTCTGTCCGGGTTAGGTTGGTAGAAGTCCGTCACGATTGAGTAGGCTCTCCAAATCTCAGTCTTCTCTTTCGCCCTCTCTGTGTTAATGACGATCCGTACCGCAAACACATCGTATACTTCCTCAAATGAGACTTTTTGTTTCTGCATTTTGGACCAAATACTGAAAATTGATTTGGGCCTTCCTTTTATCTCGTACTTAATCCCTGCCTCTTCGAGTTCTCTTTTAATCGGCGCACAAAAGCTTCGGATAAACCGCGCTCTTACAGCCTTCGTTTTTCTCAATCTGGTTGCAATTGATTCGTATTCCTCCGTTTCTTTATACTTGAGGGAAAGATCTTCAAGCTCACTTTTTATAGCGTAAAGTCCCAAACGATGTGCAAGTGGGGCGTACATATACAAAGTCTCAGAGGCAATCTTTTGTTGCTTATCCGGACTCATAAATTGGAGTGTCCGCATATTATCTAGACGATCTGCGAGCTTGATTAAGATTACCCTTACATCGTCACTGAGCGTAAGAAGCATCTTTCTGAAGTTTTCAGCTTGTGCACTCGTCCCAGGTTCAAATACCCCACTCATCTTCGTCAGCCCATCAACAATATTCCTGGCTTTGGTCCCGAACCCATTTTCAACTTCATCTAGTGTCAAATTGGTATCTTCAACAGTGTCGTGAAGGAGCGCACATACAATGGAAGTTGTGTCTAGTCCAAGCTCTCCTGCCACCACTTTTGCCACGCTGATCGGATGGTATATATACGGCTCTCCACTTTTACGTCTTTGTTCGGAGTGCAATTCAAGTGCCAAATCAAACGCCTTACGTATCGCCTTGCGTTCTTCCCTTGTTCGACTGTTTTTTGCAGCACGTAGAAGCCCTCTATACCTTCTCAGTATTTCTTTCTTCTCTTCTTCTACGTCTATTTTCATGGCGCTTTATCCTGTGACCAAATCTACTTAATTCATCCTTCGTTTTAATGACTTTGATGAGGTAATTTCGCAATATGATTGATGCAAACAACCCCAACCTTAGATCTTGGCTTAAAGTTCCTCAAGGTCACGACTTCCAAATCCAGAATTTGCCCTTCGGAATTTTTTCCACTTCTGAGCTTTCTCCTCGTCCTGGCGTCGCTCTAGGAAATCATGTTATTCACCTGTCAGCTTTGTATTCATCTGGTTATTTGTCAAATCTTCCCTATGATGAATCAGACTTTTCATGTGACACTTTGAATCCAATTATTAATAAAGGCAAATCTCCCTCACGTTTGTTACGTGCTAGAATCAGTGAGTTATTTAGATCTGACGCTTCTGAATTGAGAGATTCCGTGTCAGATCACTCTGGTTGCATTATTGATATGGATTCCATTACAATGCATATGCCTGTTCAAGTCGGTGATTATACAGATTGCTATTCTTCCGAGGATCATGCACGCAATGTGGGGAAGATGTTTCGAGATCCTGAAAATGCGCTCTTACCCAACTGGAAGCACATGCCTGTCGCCTATCATGGACGTGCAAGTTCCATTGTCGTGAGCGGAACACCCATTCGTCGTCCCCATGGGCAGTTAAAACCTTCAGAAACGGAGCCGCCGATTTACGGTCCCTCTCGTCTTTTGGATTTCGAATTAGAGATGGCATTTGTCACCCATCCCGGGAAACCCCTTGGCACACCTATCACAACATCAGAAGCAGATGACTACATCTTCGGTTTGGTGTTGTTTAATGACTGGTCTGCCCGAGACATTCAAAAATGGGAATACATTCCACTCGGACCTTTCCTCGGTAAAAATTTCGCGTCCAGCATTTCACCTTGGATTGTCACATTAGATGCGCTCCAGCCATATCGCGTTGCTGGACCCGTTCAAAACCCCAAAGTTCTTCCATATCTAGAGTATGAGGGAGATTCACATTACGACATGAACCTCGAAGTGGAAATCACAACCCCAGCGGGAGATTCAAAAGTCGTATGCCGTTCAAATTTCAAGCACATGTATTGGAACATGCGTCAACAGCTTGCCCACCATACCGTCAATGGGTGTAACATTCGTGGCGGAGATATGATTGCTTCGGGAACCATTTCGGGTCCTGAAGAAGGGTCTTTCGGATCGATGCTAGAAATATCCTGGAAAGGCACCAAACCTGTCCCTATGCCTGACGGCACAGAACGCCGTTTCATCAATGACGGGGATACGGTCAAAATGCGTGGTTCAAATGGCACAATCGGCTTCGGTGAAGTTTCGGGGGAGCTGCTTCCGGCGCTTTAATCATGTCGAATTAAAACAACCTCTTCCAAGACTTCATGAAGTAGATGTAGTATCCATTCTTGAGACAAGCATTAAGTAAGAACAGCCTGTGCCTTAAGATGCGTATTCTACTGTACAAGCCGGGTTTCAAATCATGTTTCTTTTGGAGTCGTGCGATGTTTTCAATCGCCTTAAACTGGCTTTCAATTTTGATGCGGTTTAAAGAAGATCCGATGGATCCAGATGTCGCGTCGGGCACATTGTAATGGGCCGTCACTGTGTTTGAAAATGTATGTCGATCTGACTTGATCATGCATTCGTTGCTGAACTCCCAATCATCATTGGAGAGATTGTCTTCGTTCCATTTGATGCTTTTCTCTTCGATGAACGCTCTTGATACAAGCGCGCACATTGTTTGGAAAGGGAATTGAAAAGCTCCCTTGTTGGTGTGAGGCTGCTTACCCCAGTACCGATCAACTAACATCCCTTTTTCTATATGCTGAGCACGACTCACTACGAAATCGAATGTATTTGACTTGAACATCTGAATATCATGCTCAAGTTTGTGGGGGAGAAGAATGTCATCGGAATCAAACCACAAAACATATTCATTTTGCGTGTTCCTGAATCCAAAATTTCTCGCTGCAGGCGCTCCTGTTCCCTTTGAGTCAATGAGGTTAATCTGCCCCTTATATGAAGCGCATATTTGTACAATGTAATTTCTATCTTCAAGTGAAGAATGGTCATTCACGACCGTTACTTCAAACTCTTGGTAGGTCTGGTCTTCTAACGATTTAAGGGCGCGTTCTAGTTTTGATGGACGCCCTTTTACAGGGACAATGACGTCAATCATTTTGTTCAATTAATGCGTCCAGGACAGCCTCTCCTTTTGGAATAATATCATGGAATTCTCTAATCCTAGAAGCAGCCTTTTCGCCAACTGCCTCCCAGTTCTCTCTGTCCTTCCACCATCTTTCAAGCGCGTTTAACACATAAGAAAGAGAAGCCGCTTCGGCGATGTATCCATTTTCTCCATCAGTGATGATTTCTGCGGGACCTCCCACGTCAGTCGCCACCACAACCCGTCCTCTCATCATTGCTTCCTGTATAACCAACGGTAACCCTTCGTTAAAGGATGTGGATATGAGCGTAGAATTTTGATTCCAGATTTGCTCAATGTCATCAACCCACCCGTGAATTTTAAATTTGTTCCCAACGCCAAACTTGTCAATCAATATTTTAATTTCCTCTTCGTGAACACCCTCTCCATAGACATTAATCAAAAGCTTCCTGTCAGTCCATTCAGAATGAGTCATCGCTTGGATAAGCAGACCCAATCCCTTCACTCTGAGATCTGCTGTTCCAATAAATGCAGCCTTTACAACATCGGACGTCGGTAGTTTGGTGGCTTCAGATTTCACAATTGGATTGGCTACAAGTGACGCATTTTTAAACGTCATTCCCAATTGACGTTCCGCTTGTTCCTTTAATCTGTGGCTCACAAAAAACACTTGGGTCGCCCTTTGTAGAATGCCAGAAACAGTATTCATGTTGTGTTTTTCAAAGACCCAATTCTCGGTGTTGTTTTGAATGATGATGACGTAGGGCTTTGATAGGTTTTGGATCTGTATCTGATTTCTACGAATCCCTAGTTCGGCCAAGCCACCACAACTGATGACATACGCATCGGGTTCTGGTCCTCTGAAAAACGTGTTGTACCTCCATCCAATCAGTTTTTCTTGTATGCGGCCAATGATTTTTTTCTGAATGCTATTCCCAGTGAAGCTGGCACGGGAGTGGACCTTCACATTACAGTTCTTAAAAAAAATTGCGGTCTCCATAAGTTCCGAGTGAAATACAGAAACGACGACCTCATGGTTTTGCTCTGTAGCCTTTTTCGCAAGCCCCCTCCATAGTTTTTCAGATCCTCCTCTAAATGACGAAGTGTTTAATGTCAGAAACCCTAATTTCATTGGTCAAAAATAAGATTTTATTGCGGTACTTTAGGATCACCGTTAAATGTGAGTGTTATTGTTTTTTTAAATACTGGTT
>MDSV01192658.1_pt1 | contig 16654 bp, 8 predicted proteins | sample 810851 | NCBI WGS metagenome assembly MDSV01 (sample SAMN05326640, study PRJNA326480) | marine metagenome | isolation source: seawater | place: Atlantic Ocean: North East | collected 2012 | reverse complement strand
GGGTGGGAAGAAGACTCGCCCCCGGGCGCCAGGCGCGGCGCCAGGGGCGCGGAGGCCCACCGCACGGCGGGTCGGGGAGCCCGCGAGCTCGCGCGGCGGCCCGCGCCGGCCGCCGCGGCCACCACGACCGGGCGATTGGCGCCCGCGTCCGCGCGCCGAACGGACGTTCCGAAACGGCGGCCTCGGGGGGCGCGACGCGCGTCCGCGCCGACGACGGCGGACGCGCTCGGGCACACGGCGCGCGCCGTCGAGGATGACATGGCGAGAGCCTACGCGAAACGTGCGCGGACGCGCGCTCTCGGCGTCGCAGGGACGCGACCGCGGGTGTCGAGCTCGGCGAGCGAGCCTCCCGAAACCCTCCGCACGCAAACGTACAGATTAAGATGGAGCTTTCCGAGACGCGGCGGGGCGCGCGACGGTCCGGCTCTGTGCGTCGTCGAAACGCGCGATAACGAGCCTAGAACGTCGAAGGCTGGTACCGCGACAGACACGACCGCCGGTGGGGTGTCGGACCGTGGTCTGGGACGTGCTGTTGCGAGCGCTACGCGTTTTGTCACGATGCTGACGGGGCTGACGTGGGGCAATCGCGCGAATTTGATTCGAGGATTCGGGGTTTTTTTGCCCGTTGACGAAGTCGGTGTGTATATCTTTTCTATCCGCCTCCCGAAAGTCAGTCGACTCCCGCGAAAAAAAAGGTACCTGGTCTTGAACCGTCGTCGTCTCGATTCGGGGATTTGATTGCGCGACCGATCGATCGACCGGCGAAGGACGCCGGATTTCAGTTTCAGTCTCACCTTTTTGAACCCACCGACGTCCGATCGTCGCAGCCACAGCCAGCAGCCACACACACGCACTCGTGTGGCCACGTGGCTTTCGATGGAACACATCGCGCGTCACTTCTCCACGCGCGAACAAGCGCCGCGAGACCATGTTCGCGACGATGTCCACGTCGGCGACGGTCGCGCCGCGCGCGCGGGCCGCGCCTGCGCCGCGCCGCGTCGCCCGTGCGGCTCCCCTCTCGTCGCGCGCGGCCCACTCGCGAAACGGCGCGTCGTCCCTCGCGGGCGGCCGCGCGTTGTCGCTCCGCCCCCGCGCGTCGCGCGCCGCGGTGGTCCGCGCCGCGGGCGGGGACAAGCCCCCGTTGCCCAAGGAGAAGTTCAGCAACGCCACGAAGATGCGCAGCGAGGCGCAGGCGCCTTTCCGCGTGGCGCGCATGTTCCTCTTCGGCGCGTTCGGCGCGAACGCCACGCTCGGGTTCGGCATCGCCGCCCTGCAGTCGGTGACCAAGGCTCTCGGGGCGCCCAACGGCCCGCCGCTGGACCAGTCCTTGCAGAACCTCGGGATCAACCTTGCGTGCGCGTTGTTCTTCGGGTTCCTGTACAAGCGCGACGCGGACGGGCGGGACAAGCAGATGGCGCGCATCTCGCGCGAAGAGCGCCTGAGCAACTTGAAGTGCGAACTGGCGGGGGGCAAAGTCGTGTCGCTCTACGACCTCCGCGGTTTCTCGCGCGTCGTCGTCGCCGCGGGGGACGCCGCGTACTGCGCGGCGGCCATCGAAGCGGCGGAGTCCGTGCGCGACCCGCTCGTGGAAAGAGGCGTGTTGCTCGTGCCCGTGATCACGCAGACCGCGAACGACCCCACGAACACCACGAACAACACGCTTCCCCCGGTGCGCGAGGAGGATCGCCGGTTCCGCGCGTCCCCCGTGTCGTTGGACAAGTGGGCGCGGTGGCTCGACGAACAAAAGCGGGAAGCCGGGGTGGCGGAGGGGAAGGGCGTGTACGTCGGTTTAAGAATGGACGGGCGCGTGCGGTCCTCCGGCGTGGGCGTGCCCCCGTGGGAGAGGTTCGCGGCGGAGCTGCCTCCCACGGATTCGTGGGGAGGCGTCATGGACGGCTTCGACGGGCGCGTCGGGGTGGACACGTGACGAAAAAAAAAAGCGAAGGAGAAAAAGCCAAGCTGGGCGTGTGTATTTCAACCCACCGCGAAACGCGTGTAGTACGAGCGCTAAACGACGCGTCGCGCGATTCCGAGACGCGCGCTATACAAGCCCGCGCCGCCGTCTGCCGTTTTTCCTGGACTTCGCCGCGACACGCGAAGTGCGGGCCACTCGGGAAGGCGTTTTTTCTGTTATCCGGAGAACGGGTCCCAGCGCGAAGAAACCCGTCTCGCGAAGGAACCCGTTTTCCCGGCGAGCGCGTCCGCCCACGACGCCGCCGGCGAGGCCGCGCGCCCCGCCTCGGGAAATGAAGCGGGTACCGGCTCGACGACGCGTTCTTCTTCTTCTTCGTTTTCTTCGTTTTCGGTTCCTCGCGCGCCGAACGCGCCGACGGCGTAGTCGCTCTCGAAAAACGCAGACGCGTCCGCCAGCCGCGGAGGCGCCACCTCCAGCGTGAGGTACGCGGCGGTTCCCCCGTCGCACGCGTCGAGCGCGCACACGCGCACAGTCTCGGTCCGCCTCGGCGGGAGCGTCGAGTCGGTCTCTTCGCCGGACGCGAGCCCGAACGCGCGGACCACCGTCTCGGTGACGGGATCCTCGAAAGGCCAAGCCACCTCGCCGTCCACGAAGACGTCGTGATGCGCGAACGGGCGCAAAAAAGTCGACGGGCGCGTCGCGGCGCCGTCGCGTTCGCGATCGCGGTCGCGGTGGCGTTCGAAACCGAAAAATCCATCGACGTCTTCCGCTCGAAGCGCCTCTTCGCCGACGGAGGCCGCGCCCGGAGTCGGACCCGCCGGGAGATCCGACAGATCCCGGGGGGTCCCGCCCAGGAGCCTCCGCCGCGGCCCGCGCGGCGCGTCCCTCAGCGCGCCGCGCGCGTCGAACGCGTCCGCGCGCCACTCCAGAACCAAACCGACGATCCCGCCGCGGTCGCCTTCGCCGTCGTCGCCGTCGCCGACGTCGCGAGGCGTCGGGAACACGAGCACCGACGCGCCGACGGGCTGCGCGGGCATCGCGCGACGCGCGCCGACGTCTCCTTCGCCGGCGTCGGGGTTGGCGTTTAGGAACGCGCGAAGCGAATCCGAAGCGCGGCGCGGGTGTTCCGCGTCGGGGACGAACCCTTCCGGGGCTGGGACGATACGCGCTTCAGTGAGGCACCCTTTTCCCTTCGCGGCGACGCGCAACAGAACGGTCGCCGTCCAGGCGTCGTGCGTCGGGTCATACGCGTACGACGCCGTGGCGACGTCGCGTGACGAAAAGCTTGTTTTGTCACGCGCGCTGTGAAACAGACCAAGCTCGACCAAGGGCTCGACGAGGACGCGCGCGTTCCAGGCGCCGGCGCCGAATCGGTTCAGAGTCTCCGCCCCGCCCCAAGCCGCGTCGATCGCCGCGGAAGCCTTCGTCGCGGACGTTTGTCTGGACGTCGTTTCGGCCGCGAAACCGCCCGGAAATCCGAAGTACGCGTGCAGAAACGCGCTCGTCGCGAACCGCCCGAGCGCCCCGACGCCGCCCTTGTCGTTCGAGGGGTCGTACAGGTCGCACTCGCTCCCCACGGGGATGTACAGGTGGCAGTGCGACGCGCCGGCGACGGCGACGCCGACGCGCGGCGCTCGCGTCGCGGCGTCGCCCAGCTCGACGAGTCCGTCCAGACCGCCCATCCCGTCCTCCGCGCCCGCGACGAGCATCATCGGCACGCGCATCGTTCGAGTCCTGCGCTCGAACTGCTCCCGCGCGAACGCGAAGTCCCCGACGGTGGGCGCGAGCGCGACGACGGCGCGCGTCGCGCCAGGCCAGTTCCTTTCCGCCGCGTCGGCGGCGTAGACCGCCAGGGCGCCGCCCGACGAGAACCCCGCGAAGGCGATCCTCGCCGGGTCGACGGCGCGATCGAGGGCCACGGGAAACGCGCACTCGTCGCGCTCGTCGCGCTCGTCGTTCGCCGACCCTGACCCGAGCGCGCTGAGCCGGACGAGCTGCGCGGCGGCGTGCGGCGCGAAAGCGAGCAAACGCGGAAACACGCGCCGCTCGGCGACCGCCGCGGTGTGTTGCGCGCCCGGGAATAAGCCTCCGACGATAGGAGCCTTCGTTCCTTCGCCGCCGCGCGCGCCCACCATCGTCGGCGCGCAGACCACGAACCCCCGGGACGCGAGCAGGCGGAGCATGGCGACGTTCTGCGCGATCCAGGCCTCGAACACGAGGCCGTGCGTCGGGTGGAGGTAGAGGACGAGGGGGAAACGGGCGTTCGGCTCGCGCTTCCGAGTCTCGGCCACCGCGGGGTGCGTGCACAGCACCTCACCGGTCTCGCCGCCGAGGTCGGGGACGCCGGCCACGGACGGCGCGGTGCCGTCGGTGGCGGGAATGCACACGCGCGATTGCGCGGTGTCGAACGCGCCGAGCGCGCCGAAATCGTCTTCGCTCGACGCGTCCCGCGAGAGAGCCTCGGTTGAGAAGCCTGGGAAAAGCGGAGGCAGCGGAGACGCTCCCGGCGTCTGCGCGAAGACCTCGCACGAGAGAAGCGAGAACGCCGCCGAGGCGAAGGCGAACGCGCGGAGACGCGCAGCTCGCACGCCGCGCATTGTCGCGGGTCGGAGGGCGGAGTGACGCGCGGGCGGAGTGCGCGCGGCGGTCGAGTCGAGACGACGAGGCCTGACGGGTCGTGGCCCCGAGGAAGGCGAGGCGCGAGGCTTTTTTTCATCGTTTTCGACGTCATCTCGCGAATATTTATACACGCGAATTCGGTTCAGGTGGCGGCGGCCGCCGCGCACCGCGCCGTCTCCTCTACGATCTTCCTATTCCTCTCGGCGACGAACTCGAACGCCGCACCAGTCTCCGCGCCGACCTCCTTCCCGACGTCCACCCAAGCCACGGACACGTCTTCTCTCGAGTCGTCTCGCGCGTTTGTCCCCGCCTTTACCGCCGGCTTCTTCTTTAGGGAAAAAGAAGCCGCCGGAAAAGGCTCCGTCGCCGTCCCCGCCTCCCCGCCCGGCGCTTCCTTCCCCCCGCGCCGGATCGCACGCCGCGGCGACGCGGCGGCGCGCCCAGAGTCGGGTCGCGGCTCGGTTCTGATTTCCAACCCGCCCCATCTGCTTGTCGCGCCCCTCCGGACCCGCCGCCCGCACCTGCGCGCGTGCGCGGCGGAGACCTGGTACGTCCACACCGCGTGGCACATGTCCGTGAAGGAGAAGTCCGGCCAGAGCACCTCAAGGAAGCAGAGCACGGCGCGCTTTGAGACCCCCCACAGTATGAAGTCGCTGAGCCGCGTCTCGCCGGAAGTGCGGATGAGCAGGTCCACGGGGGGGACGCGCGGGGCGCGAGGATATCCGCGCGCGAAACTCTCCGCAGGAACAGACCCGGATGCGCGAGCGCGCGCGAAAAAAGGTTCGTCTTCGTCCGCGCAGTCGTCGTCCGAGTCCCACGCGACGCGCGCCAGCCGCGCGACGTCGTCCAGCACGGTGCGCCGGACGACCCGGTCGGGAGACACGACGCGCGGTTCGAAGCCGCGCTCCCGATCGACCGAACCCGAAGTCTGATCGACTTCGCCGTCGCTCGTTTCCGCATTTTCCGTTTTCGAAAACGCGCGCGCGGCGTCGAACGCGGCGCCGCGCAGGCACCGCTCCAGCGCGTCTTCGGCGACGTCGTCGGAGACGATGTCGCCGGCGCGTTTGGCGGCGCCCAGAGCGCCCACCGCCTGCGCGATATCCTCGCGCCCCGTGTACGCGAAGCAGACGTTCAGAACAGGCCCCTCGTGGTGCCACGTGCCCGCCGTGACCCGCGCGGCGGCGGAGCGCAGGCTCTCCGGGATGGCGTTCTCGGGGCGAAACAGATCCCCGAGCACGCGCACGCGCACTTTTTTTTCCGCGATCGTCTCGGACGCCGCGAGCTCCAGCAGGCGCCGCTCCGCGAGCGCGAACAAGCCGGCCACCTCCTCGTCGTCCCGCTTCAGGTTGTCCGTGGAGAAGGCGTAGACGCTGAGCGCCTCGACGCCCAGCGCGAGACACCACTCGAGCACCTCCACGAGCTTGTCCGCGCCGTGCTCGTGCCCGCGGGCGCGGTGGATGGACCGCGACTCGGCGAACCGTCGGTTCCCGTCCATCACGATGGCGACGTGCTTGGGCGTGGGGCCGCCCGCGCGGAGCACCGCGCAGGTGGCCCGCCGGAACCGCGTCTGCGCGCTCGAACACGTGCTGCTCGAGGCGAAGCGAGAGGCAAGGCCGCCCATCGCGCCTCGAGATGTCGCCGCCCGCTCCCTACCGCCGCGCGCCCGGCAGTGGTGCGATCTTTTCGGCACCGTCCGATTGGAGACGCGTTGTCAGCCTCGCGTTCTTTCGGGAATCACGAGACTGAAAAAGCGGGGGCCGAAATGATCCCAAACGCTCGACGCGCGCCGGTGCTCGCTGTTAGTTCCAATTTAAAGCCACCCCAGATTGGCGCATTCTCTCGCGCGCGCAGCAGCATGTCCTCCGCCAGCGACTCGCCGCTGGACCTGCTTCTTTCCCGCGCGCGCGAGATCGACGGCGTCGCCGCCCTCTCCACCGCGCTCGTGGTCATGGGCGCATACGGCGTGATGTTCGTCGCCGCCGCGGGCAGCCCGTTCGCGCGCGCGGTGCTCTTCAAGACGGGTCTGTTCGCGCGCGCGCTCGCGCACATGGCGCTGAGCCGCGAGAAGTCGGGCTGGCCCAAGAACCGCCCCGACCCCGCGGTCGCGCAGGACGTCTCTTCCGGCGACGTCGTCTCGGTCAAGCGCGTCATCTTCGTGCGGCACGGCGAGAGCACGTGGAACGAGATCTTCAACCGGGGATTCAACTTCCGCTTCCCCCTGCGTCTGTTCGAGGGGCTCTTGTCCGAGTTCCTGCTCCTCTTCACCAAGAGCTCGTTCTTCGTGGACGCGCCGCTCAGCGACTACGGGTACGAACAGGCGCGCGAGCTGCGGAGGTTCCTGCGAGGCTACGACGGCGACGCCGCGGGCGCCGCCTTCGACGCCGCGCGCCTCTCGGAGCGATCGAACGACGACAAAACGATCGACGCAGTCACCGCTGCGCGGCGCACGCGTCGCGTCGCCGACGCCGACGCGCTCGCTGGCAAATCGAGCACGTCTATTATCGTCAGCTCGAACCTGCGCCGCGCCGTCGCGACGAACGCGATCGGGTTCTGGGACCGCCTGGCGCGCACGGGCGAGAAGATCTACGTGCTTTCGTGCATGCAGGAGATGGCGCGCAACGTGGACACGTGCGCGCTGGCGGGGGCGCGGCGTTGCCCCTCCCTGCGCGGCATCGAGAGCAAGGTGGAAGACATCAACGCCACGCCCATGGGCCGCATGGTGCTCGGGGACTCCGACTCCGTGGTCGGTCTGAACGCGCACTTCAACGCCGGGAACAAGCCCATCGGGCGCGTCGGGTGGAACGGCTTGCTCGAATTCGCCGAGTGGACCTCCGCGCAAGACGCCGAGTGCGTCGTCGCCGGCGGGCACTCGCTGTGGTTCAAGGAGTTCTTCAAGGCGTTCCTGAATAAGAGCGCGGCGAAGCGGGACGTCGCGGCGCGGAAGAAGATCGTCAACTGCGGCGTCGTGGGGTTCACCCTGACGCACGTCAAGCACCCGCGGCACGGCAACGTGTTCCAGATCGACCCGGAGAGCATCGACTCCATCTACGGCGGCTTCGCGCGGTGACGACGACGCGGATCGATTTCAGTGTCGAATTGGAGAGCGAATGGCGAGCGGAAAGTCGAGCGCGCGGCACGAGCCATGGCGCGCGCTGACCGTATCGAGTGCGCTTCACGGCGCGCGGCGCGGCGGGGGCTCTGTTTTTATGCGAAGCGAAAAAGCGCGTGCCATGTGATCGAATCGCAACGATCTGTCTGCCAGGCCAGACTGCCAGACGTCGATTTTCACAATCGACGCCCTCAGTGAACTTTTCGTGCGGGATATCCATAACGCGCATTTTTAACGAACTCGCGTCGGCGCTGTGGCCCGCACTCGCGCGCGCGTCGGCATGCGGCGCAAAGACGACCCCCCCCCCGCGTCGGTGGTGGTGGAGGTCTCCCATGACGAAGGCTTCGACGCGGCGCGGTCGGAGAACGGGTTCGATCACCGCGTCCCTCGCGACACGGACGGCACCGTCAAAACATCCGACGGCACCGTGCCTCGCCTTTGGGACACCTTGACGAGGCCCGACGCGGCGCGCCAGCGCGCGGCGGCGTTCGCGTTCAGCAGCAACGGTCTGCCCAGGAAGTACGACTACCGCAACTGGACCTCGACGACGTTCATGCTCCGCGACCGCGCCGTCGGGAACTTCGCGTACCCCTGGCTCCTGTGCGTCGGCGTCTCCGCGGTGTGGTTGGCGCTTTACGAAAACGTGTCGCACCTGCGACACCCGCGCTACGACCTGAGCGAGTTCGACAAGATGTACGCGCTCATCTTCACCGCGCTGGGATTCATGCTGGTCTTCCGGCTGAGCCGCGCCGCGATCCGCTTCTGGGACTGCCGCACCGCCTGGGGCACGCTCGCCATGCGCGGGCGGTCGCTGTGCGACGACGCCATCGTCAACCTCGGCGCCGCGCGTCCGCGGGAGACGGATTTGATAATCAAATGGTTCTGCGCCTTCGTGGTGGGCGTCAAGTGCCACCTGAGGGTCGAGTCGATGCCCGCGGACCAGCTCGCGGGCATCGTGCGCGTCGACGAGATCGATCGCATCAACGCCGCGATGGCGTCCCGGTTCCACTTGTACTGCGCGCGCCAGATGCGCCGCGCGGTCAAGAGCGCGCTGCTGGAGGAGCGCGCTCCCGAGGAACCGGCGCAAGCGACGGCGGCGACGGCGGCGGAGAAAAATGCTTCTTCGTCGAAACGCGAAAAAAGCGCGTTTTTGCACCCGCAGCATTCGGCGACTCTGATGCACAGCATGCGCGCGCACGTCGACGTGCTCGTGGACGTCGCCGGCGCGATGGAGCGCATCAAGGCGACGCGCCTGCCGATCGTCTACGTCGCGCACTTGCGCACGTTCCTGTTGGTGTACATCTTGTCGATGCCGTTCGTGTACGTCAAAGCCTGGGGCGCCGGGGTGGTGCCCGCGACGGCCGTCATCGCCTTCGCGCTGCTCGGCATAGAGGGCGCCGCGACGGAGTGCGAGAACCCCTTCTCCGCGAAACGCACGAACCACCTCGGGATGGACGGGTTCTGCGAGAACGTCATCGCGGACCTTGGCGCGATGCTGCAGTGGTGGAGGGACGAAGGCGCGGGGTAGGGAATGAGCGAGGAGAGAGTCATCACACGGTTTTAGACGACGCCCGTCTTGCGCCACACCTGCGCCTTCCCGAAAAGTTTCGATCATCTGATCGATCGTGTTGTCGGTGACGTCGACGCAGGGCCTCGACCGAAACGCGGCGCTGCCCCGCGACGGACAACCGCGACAGGCCACGGCAGAAGCGCGCGCGCCCGCGGCCGCGTGACCTTCCTCCCGCCTTCCGCCTCGCGCCGCTCCCGTACGCCGACCATGCCCGCGTCGGCGATCGCGCAGGCCACCCCGCGCCCCCCCGCGGCGGCGAGACGCGCCTCGTTTCGGCGGACGTCGCGCGCGAGACGACATCTTCCGGCGCCTCCGCGCGCGGCGTCTTCGTCTTCCGCCGCGCCCGCGCTTGTGACCCCGTCGGGCGCGCGTCTCGCGTCCCGCGCCGACCCCGCGCCGGACCACCGCGCGTTCCGCGAGCGCGTGCTCTCCTCGCTCCCCGAGGGCAAGCTCGCGTACGTGCCCGGCGGCGTCGCGCAGACGCGGAACGGCGTCGAGGGGAACGCGCGGTTCCGCCAGGAGCCCAACTTCCTGTACCTCACCGGCGTCACCGAGCCGGGGTACCACGCGCTGTTCGGCACGGGCAGCGACGCGCCGTACGTGCTGATCGCGCCCAGGCAGCCGCAGGAGATGGACGTGTGGTGCGGCGCGCAGCCGTCCCGGGACGAGCTCCGCGCTCGCCACGGCGCCGACATCGTCTATTACGACGACGAGTGGGACAAGGCGCTGCGCGCCGTGGACGCGCTGGAGGGCCAGACCGTGTTCGTCCCGACGCACCAGAAGGAGGGCGAGGAGGCGTTCCCCGCGCCCTTGCCCTGTGACCGAGACGGGCTTTTCCTCGGCCTGAGGCCGGAGCACACCGCGTTAACGAAAGCGCTCGCCGCGTGCCGCGCCATCAAGACGGAGGAGGAGCTGGCGTGCTTGCGATTGGCCAACGACGTGTCAGGCGACGCGCACGTCGCGGCGTGGCGTCACTGCGCCGCCAACGGCGGCGACGTCTTCGAGTTCGAGGTGGAGGCGACGTTCGCGGCGGAAACCATGCGTTTGGGGTTGAGGCACCTCGGCTACCCCACCATCGCGGGCGCGGGGCGCAACGCCGCGATTTTGCACTACGAGCGGAACGACGCGCGGGCCGAGCCGGAGGATTTGATTTTGGTCGACGCCGGGGCCGAGCATCGCGGATACACCGCCGACATCACGCGCACGTTCCCGAGCGGCGGGCGTTTCGACGCGATGGCGCGGGACATCTACGAGGCTGTACTCGACGTGCAGAACGCGAGCATCAAGGAGATGATCCCGAACACGCACTACCGCTTAGTACAGGAGCTCGCGAAGACGCGAACCGCGCAGAGGCTCATCGACCTCGGGTTGGTGCGCGGCCGCGCCGAAGACGCCGCCTTCGCCGGCGTCGCGTCGCTGTTCATGCCGCACGCGCTCGGCCATCTGCTGGGGCTGCAGGTGCACGACGTGGGGCCGGATGGGCCCGTTCCGGAGACGCTCGTGCCGGGGCACGTCGTGACGTGCGAGCCGGGCATATACTTCGTGGACGGCCTGCTTGGCCCTGCCTTCGAGGACCCGGTCCTGGCGGAGTTCCTGAACCGCGACGCCGTCGAGAAGTTCGCGCGCGTGGGGGGCGTGCGCGTGGAAGATAACGTCGCCGTGACGGCGGACGGGTTCGAAAACCTCACCGCGTGCCCGAAGACGGTGCGGGAGATCGAGGAGATCATGGCTGACGCGCGGTGATGAGAATAGTAATTCACGTATCACACGACGCACGCGGTGGCGAACCGACGCCGTCCGACGTCGCGCGTGAACTTCGCGCGCGCGTTTTCTTTGAGAGGGCCGCGGCGTTCGGCGTGCAGTCTTCTCGGAGACGAAAAGAAAAACGACGCGCGACGCGAGACGCATGAGAGTAAAACGTCTCACAGGCCGAACAACCACCCGCGCCTCGATTCCGGGTCTTCCTCGTCCTTCTCGTCGCGCGCATTCTCAATCATCATCCCGGCGTTCGCGCGCGAAACGCGCTCCGCCGCCTCCTTCCGCGACGAATCCTTCGCGAGCGCCGACAAGCTTTCGCGCGCGGCGAGCGCCTCCGCCTCCGCCGCCGCCGCCGCGCGCCGCGCCTCGGCGAGCGCCTCGGCGAGCCGCGCGTTCTCCCGCCTGAGGCGCAGGTTATCCCGCGCGAGCGCGTCGACTCGGCTCGAAGCCCCCGCGTCCGCGTCTCTCGTTTTTTCTCGTTCGTCGGCGGAAGCGAAGCCCGCGGGGTCCGCGGGCGCCGCGGGGTCCGCGGGTTCCGCAGGTTCCGCGGGTTCCGCGGGGCCCGGGTCCAGAAACCGCGCCCAGAGCGACCGCCGCGGTTCCCCGGTTCGCGCCCGGCGCGCGGGCGCTGACTGAACATCAACCTCGACGTGGTTTTCTTCGTCGTCGGCCTCGAGAAACGCCAAAGGCACGCGGAACGCGTGCGTTTCGTTCCGGCAGCGGGTTCCGTCGTACCCCCCGAACGCGACGAGGCGGGCGTCGTCTCCGCCCCCGCGCGCCGTCTCCAGCGCGCACAGCGACAAGCCTTCCCCCGCGCCGGGGGGCGCGGCGAACGCGCGCGGCGGGCCCAGCCACGCCATCGAGCGGAGGTCGAGCACGGACGCCTCGGCGTGCTCGCCGCGATCGGTGGTGTCGTTCCCGCCGCCCACCACGCACAGGTACTGCCCCAGAAAAACGCACGACGCGTGACCCGCGCGCGCGCCGGGCCCGCGGACGGCGACGCCGCCGCCCTCGTCGGGACACCTTTTTTGACTCTCCGCTTTCGTGTACGCGTCCAGTCGCAGAACGGTCCACCGCCCCGTCGCGACGTCCAGCGCGTGCGCGTCGTCGAAGCACGCGCCGGACGCGCCCGCGCCGCCCAGCACGAGCAGGGTCGCCCGGGCGGAAGGCGCGCTCGAAGGCGCGCTCGGGGACGCCGTCGACGCGTTTTTTTTTGTCGGTCCGGGTTCGGATTCGTCTTCGCCGTCGGACGCGTCGGATGTTTCAAACGCGTCGTCGCGCGCCCAGAAAGCCGCCGCGGCGTGTTCGGCGCGCGGCGCCGGGGCGCGCGGGTCCCTGCCTCCCGCGAAAGCCCCTCCGAACAAACCCCCGAACAGACCCCACGCGTTCTGGACGTCCCCCTCGTACGCGGTGCGCCACCGCAACGCGCGCATGTCTAAAACGCGCGCGTCGTTCAGGAACCGACGGTTCTCGTCCTCGCCGCCGAACACGACGAGCGCGTCCGACCCGGGCACGAGCGTCGCGGTGTGCCCCCGTCGTCTCCGCGGCTTTCGCGTTCCCGCCTCGGCGGCGGTCTCGAGGACGACGAAGGCGGCCGTCTCGAGCCCCGTCGACGCGTCGAACGAGAAGGCTATCCTGGAAACGTCCAGGAACTCGCCGTCGCCGTCGCCGTCGCTCTCGTCGACGCCTCTCGGGCGTCCGCTCGGAGACGCGCCCGGTTCGGTTTCGGCATCCGCAAGTCGCTCGACGTTCCCGCCCACCAGGTAGGCGTTCCCGCCGCGCGTCACGAGGCGCGCGCCCGCGCACGGCCGCAGGTGTTTCGTCGCCACCGAGCGCCACGCGCCTGTCTTCGTGTTCAGCACGTGGAACAAGTCCGCGCCCTTGCAGAGGCGGCCTTTGGCGTCGGAGCCGCCCACCACGAACATCTCGTCGCCGACGACGCACGACGCGTGCCGGTACCGAGGCGGAGGCGCCGAGACGGGGATTTCCGTCGGATGGTTCCCGTGAGGGATCGTCACCCACACGCCGCGTGCCAGGTTCGAGTCCCAGCCGTCCGTCACTGCGGCGTCACGCGCGCGGCCCTCCCTCGGTCTCGGTTCGTGAACCCTCGCGACCGCGCGAATCGGCGACGTCGCGTGTCGCGCCGCGTCCTCTCGTCGCGACGCGCCGCCGCCGCCGGGACCGGAACCCGGGACCGGAGCGCTCGCGCTCGCGCTCCGCTTCCACCAGCCCGGCCGCTCGTCGTCGAGCAGCTTGACGAACAGGCGCATGGCCTCGTGGGGCTCCATCTTCCCCAGGTTGGCCCAGGTCTCGTGCTTCGCGCGGTCCTCCGCGGACATGCCCCACCTGCTGCGCGGCTCGCACGGACCGAGCTCGGCTTGCGATTGGAGCGCGTACAGGATGAGCCGCGTCTCGTCGCCGAGCGATCGCTCCACGGCGGGGACGCGGGACGCCTCGAGCGCGGCGTAGAACCTGACGCGGTTCGCGCGGTGGCGGGTGCGGCGAGGAAAGGACGCGGATACGTCAGCGAAAACGTCGACGCGGGGTCATCGCTCGGGGCGGCCGCCGGCGTCCGACGACCGAAGCGCGCGAAGCCGCGGGCGAAAAGAAGACTGGGAATATTAATGTTCAGATCGGCGCCTCGATGGCCGCAGTACACACTTGTCGGGGTAGGGCATCGCCGCCGCCATGTTTGCCGTCCGTCCGCGCCCACCGCACGCGCGAGTGGCACCAGAAGAACCTCCGCGCTCGGTCGCTCAGGCGCGCGCGCCCGAGTGAGACGCCACCGCGAGCGACGCGGGGGAAAAGCGAAGTTTCGACCACGACAGATTTTCGTCCAAGGGCGTTTTTCGTTCCGGCAGTGATGACATTCGATGGGCGCGGCGGAGAGCCGCCCCCCGCCTCCATCATGGCTCGTCGAGGCGTGCGAGACTCTCGACCCGCGCGAAGTCGACGAGGTCGTCACCCTCGCTCGTCGCGCCGCGAAGAACGCCGAGGCGTCCCGGGAGCCGGGAGCGTCGTGTCCCGCGAACGCGCTGGACGCAGCCGCGTACGCTCTGGAGCAGGAGGAACGTCTCGGGTGGCAGCGCGAGGCGTTCGATACGCCGCCTGCCCTCGACGCGGTGCTGGATAGACTCGCGCGGAGCGTGGTCGCGGGCGACGAGACGACGAGCGGGACCCGAGGAGATGCTTCGCTACCGGAGAGGGCGGCGGGTGACGCGAAGGACGAAACGGCATCCGAGAACAGGCTCCCTCTCTGCGCGGCGCTCGCGTCTCGCGCGCGGTGCCGCCGCGCCGCCTCCGGCGACGGCGACGCCGTCGCGAGTCTCATACGCGCTGTTTTCCTCGCTCGAAAGGAGCCCCGCACCGCCGCGGACCGCGCTCGCGACGCGCTGGAAGTCGCGCGCGCGCTCGCGTCCGTCGCGCTTCCGCCGACGGCGACGCGGGACGAAGCGAACCGCCGCGACGCGTTTCTGCGGCGCGTCGCCGCTTTCGCTGACGCCGACGCCGACGATGTCGACGATTTCGACGCGGGCGCGGCTCCGGGGGAACCCCCCGGAGACGAGTCGCGATCGGCGCGTCGCGATGCGAAGCGCGTCCGACGGAAATGTCCCGACCCGTTCACGACGCTCTTGGTGCAGTCCGCGTACGACGCCTCGATGCCGAGCCGTCGCGGTCGTCTGGTTCCGGACCTGACGGACGAAGACGGCGCGACGCCGCTCTTCGCCGCTCTTCGCGCGTCGCCGAGCGGCGCCGAAACAGAAGAGACGTATTCCTCTGCTTTGATTCACCCCCTCTCCGCGTGGTTCCTGTCGCGCTCGATGCCCTGCGATTGGCGAACGAAGTGGCGACGGGTGTTCAGCTCGAAGACGAACGGCGCCTCGTTCGCGTCGTTTTTGCGCGGGTGCGAGGACGCCGGGCCGACGCTCGTCGCCGTCGAGACCGAGTGTGGGTTTTTAGTCGGGGGCGTCGTTTCGCACACGTTGCGTGCGGAGCGCGCGGCGTTTTTCGGGGACGCGCGGTGTTTCGTGTTTTCGCTCGGGCGCGAACGCGGCGCGATGGGGAACGAAGCGCGCGTCGATACGCGCGCGACGGAAAAAAAAACCGATGTCGACGATTTCGATTTCGGCGCGTTTCGCGCGACGGGCGCGAACGACCGTTTCTGTTACTGCGCGCGCGGGTTTTCGTCCGATCGGTTCCCGAACGGTCTGGGGTTCGGCGGACAAGTCGGTCACCACTGCGTGTTTCTCGACGCCGGGTTCGAGACCGGGCACTGGCGCGCCTTCACCGCCACCTTCGGGGAAGCGCGGCTGTTGCCCTCCCTTAGCGCGGAGGCGAAAACGAAAACGAAAACGGCGGAGGCGCGCGGGCGCGCCGCGGGGGGGACCTTCCGCGTGCGCGCGGTGGAGGCGTGGGCGGTGGACGGGGACTTCAAGGCGCGGCTCGAGGCGAAGCGCCGCGCGGAGAAACGCAGGGGCGCGGGGGCCGGGCCGGGCGGGGGCGTGCGCTCCGCGAGGCACAACGAGGCGCGCGCGCTCATGGAGGCCGCGAGGAGGGACGCGGGGCTGGAGAGGCAGGAGCGATCCTAGGCGTGCATGAAATTCTCTTCTTTCGAGAACGAAATTTCGGACTTTTCACGCGCTTTTCCCACTTTGTGCCCTCTCGTCAGATCCATCGCGCGCGGGCTGGTGGGTCCGGGGGCGCACTGCGGCGGCGCGAATACGCGGGACCCGCGTGACGGCCACCCGGCGAAGGTGGGACGAGCCCGTTTCCGGACGATGCTCTCTTCCGGCGCGTCCGCGAGCGACGCGTCGCGCTTTGGCGACGCCTCGGGAGACGATGATGGAAACGCCTCGGACGCGTCAGCCTCTTCGGCTGACGCGTCCGCGGCGGACGCCGCGCGCGCGTTGTTCGTCTCGGCGGTGGAGCAGGACGCGCTCTCGTCCCTGTCGCGCGCCGCGCGCGAGGCGGTCGCGGGCGCGACCGCGTGCGTCTGCGCCGGCCTGGACGGCGACGGCGACGCCGCGCTCGAAGTGCTCCGGCTGGTGGTGATCGACGCGCTCGCGCTGGACGAGGCCCATCTCGACGCGGCGCGCCCGCTGGTGACCGCGCCGGCGTCCGAGGCAGACCTGGACCGAGGCGTGGAGCGCGCCAGGGTGGCGTTCGTCAGGCCCTTCTCGAAGGCCTCGAAGGAGGTCTGGGACGGAGACGCGGGCGTTCCTTCGAAGACGCTTCGCGAGACGATCGATTGGAGCGTCGTCGTCGCCGCGCTCGTCGTGAAGACGGCGTCTCTGGGGAGACACGAAGCGCGCGTCTCGTCGTGTTTCCAGCGATTGACGCGCGCGGCGGGAATCCCGTGGCTTCCCGTCGCCGCGTTCGAGGACCTGCTCGCGCGGAAGCTGCGAAGCGCGCTGGATCTGAGTACGGGAAAAACCGGAACCGACGAACAGGCGGACGAACGAACGGGTGCGAAACCCACCCGCGTTTGCGACTCGGCGGCGCCGCCGCGACGCGACTGGGCGGGCGCGGCGGTGGCGAAAACAAAGCGCGACGCGTTCGGTTTCTCGGCGATGCGCGCCGCCGCGCGGGACATGGGGTACGGCCGCGCCGCCGCCGTCGGCGCCGCCGCCGCAGTCGGGGGTGGGCTCATGTTTGTCACCGGCGGCGCGGCGGCGCCTGGCGT
>MDSV01046662.1_pt1 | contig 16655 bp, 26 predicted proteins | sample 810851 | NCBI WGS metagenome assembly MDSV01 (sample SAMN05326640, study PRJNA326480) | marine metagenome | isolation source: seawater | place: Atlantic Ocean: North East | collected 2012 | reverse complement strand
TTTTATTAAAAGTTCTAACAATTTCGCTAGTATCTCTGAGCTTATCAGTACTAATAGTTAGTTTTCCATGCGAAAGCTCTTCAAGTTGTTTTATAATTAATTTATCATCTACACTGTCTCTATTCCATTGCAAATAGGATGTTTTCAATAAATTGGCAATGTGCTTAACCAATTTTTCTTTATCCTCTCCCTCTTTTAGATCTGAAGCAGCCTTAATCATGTCTTCCATAATTTTACCATAATGTTTAAAACGAATGGCGTTTTTGGGATAAGGAACTTCATCGGGCTTAGAATGATATAATTCTTTTTCGGGCTTTTTAAAAGGTGAATCGACATCTAATTCAAAATTAGATATGATATGAAGATGAGCCCAAAGTTTTTGGCCATGTTCTTCGGAATTATTATTTCTAGTATTTGGATTTATCAGATCCATGACCTTTATTATTACTTTGGCAGCTTTATTTCTTTCGTCTCGTTGCTCAATTTTTACTGCATGGTTTACCATTTTTTGGACATTTCTTCCATATTCAGGAATGACTAATTTATTTGTGTCAGTGTTGTAAGCAAGATTTAATGTTGAACTCATGATAAAGAATGTGAAATTTAGCTCAAATGTAGTAATTAAAAGTACTAAAACAATAAAATTAAATTAATTGAAGTTTAGCAAATTTCAATAACAATTGCCTTTGTCCAGCAGATGGAAAAAACACTGTTGCTTTTGTATTGGGAAAATCGCCACTAATTTCAACTACTTTTCCCTTTCCAAACCTCTCATGAGAAACTTGATCGCCAACCTTTATTTTTAGCACCTCTTTCTCTATATTGTGTGAGTGATTATTTTCATTGCTTGTAATCTTTTTAAGATGACTTGGTTGTTTGCTAAATTTTTTTTGAAAGGAGGAAGTTTTATTTATTGAAATTGTTTTTTTTGAAAAATTTCTATGGTTATTTTGTTTCGAAAATGTTTGCAAAATAAATTGAGGATCTAATTCCTCCAAAAATCTACTTGGTTCACATTGAATTAGATTACCCCATCTAAATCTACTAACTGAATAAGACAGTGTTAAACTTATCTTAGCTCTTGTAACCGCTACATAAAACAGCCTTCTTTCTTCTTCTAAATCTGCTCTAGAATTTTTTGATAGCATCGAGGGAAATAAATCTTCTTCCATCCCTACAACATGCACATTCGAAAATTCTAAGCCCTTTGAAGCGTGAATAGTCATCAAAGAAACTTTGTTTAGATTTTCATCCTCTTTTTTGTCAGCATCCGTCAATAATGCAACATCAATCAAAAAATCTCCTAATGAGATTAAACTTTCTTCATCACTATTTTTTGAAAACTCCTGAATTCCATTTAATAATTCTTGAATATTTTCAAATCTCACAATACCTTCTGGTGTTTTGTCTATACTTAAATCTCTAATTAATCCAGTATTTTTGGCGATTTCAAGGGATAATTCATAGGCATTTAATTTATCAATTCTCGAGTGATAATTTTTAATCATTGAGCAAAATAATTCTAATTTATTTTTTGTTCCAGAATTAACTGAAAATCCAAATTGATCTGGATTGTCAATCACATTCCAGAGTGAGACATCTGCTTCATTAGCGCAAGTAAGTGCATTGTTAACCGTAGTTAGTCCAATCCCTCTTTTAGGGTAATTAATAATTCTTTTTAAAGATTCTTCATCATTTAAATTAGCTGATAATCTAAAATAGGCCAATAAATCTTTGATTTCTTTTCTTTGATAAAAGGATAATCCACCAAAAATTCGATATGGAATGTTTAATTTTCTTAAAGCCTCTTCAAAAGCTCGAGATTGAGCATTAGTTCTGTATAAAATTCCAAAATTTTGATAATTAAGATTTTTGGATGAAGAATATTCAAAAATATCATTTGCAACTGCTTTTCCCTCTTCATTATCTGAATAACTTTTAATAATTTTGATTTTTTCACCAGAATTATTAGCTGTCCAAACACTTTTTTTTATTTGATCTTTGTTGATTCTGATTATACTATTTGCAGCATTTACAATATTTTTGGTCGACCGGTAATTTTGTTCCAATTTAAAAAGTTGGTAGTCTGGATAGTCTTTTCTAAAGTTTAAAATATTTTGAATATTAGCTCCTCTAAATGAATAAATTGATTGAGCGTCATCTCCTACCACACAGATGTTTTCAAATCTTGCGGCTAATGATTTAACAATTAAATATTGTGCATGATTGGTATCTTGATATTCATCAACTAAAATAAATTTAAATTTATCTTGATATTTGTAGAGTGTTTCTGGATTTTGTTTTAAAAGTATGTTTGTCTTGAATAGTAAATCGTCAAAATCCATAGCAGAGGCTCTAAAACATCTTTGATGATAAGTTAAATATATTTCTCCAATCTTTGGTCTGCCAGTTGACCTATCAGTAGAAGTTATTTCTGAATCATTTAAATAATTTTCAGGACTTATTAAACTGTTTTTTGCTGCAGAAATTCTATTGTAGACAATGCCAGGTTTATAGAGCTTATCATCTAATTTTTTTTCTTTAACAATAGTTTTAATAAGGCTTTTAGAATCTTGCGTATCGTATATAGTAAAATTAGATGGATATCCAATTTTTTCATGCTCTACTCTTAATATTCTTGCAAATACTGAATGAAAAGTCCCCATCCATATATTTCTAGCTTTATCTTCACCTACCATTGACGAAATTCTAGATTTCATTTCTGTAGCTGCTTTATTAGTAAATGTGAGAGACAAAATATTAAATGGATCTACTCCATTTTCTATCAAATAGGCAATTCGATGAGTTAGAACCTTAGTTTTACCAGATCCGGCGCCCGCTATTACCATTATCGGACCATTGATTACTTTGGTAGCTGCAATTTGTGATTCGTTCAGACCATCGAGAACATTCATTTATAGTAAATCTTTATTTTTTATAAAATTGTAAAACAACAAAAAGTTTGTCAACTTTTAACTATTAATTTCATATTTAATAATTTACTACTAAAAAACATTTTAAAAATATTTGTTCATCTATTGGATTCCTAATATATTCTTCTACCTTTGCAAGCCGAAAAATCAATTAATAAAAAAGAATGCCAACTATACAACAGTTAGTAAGAAAGGGAAGACAATCTAAGGTCAAGGTCAGTAAATCTATTGCCCTTAATTCATGTCCGCAAAAAAGAGGAGTGTGTGTTAGAGTGTATACAACCACTCCGAAAAAACCAAATTCTGCGATGAGGAAAGTTGCAAGAGTGAGACTAACCAACGGCAAAGAAGTAAACGCATATATAGGAGGTGAAGGGCATAATTTACAAGAACACAGTATTGTTTTAGTTAGAGGAGGAAGAGTTAAGGATTTACCAGGCGTAAGATATCATATTGTTAGAGGAGCATTAGATACTGCGGGTGTTGAAGGAAGATCACAGAGAAGGTCGAAATATGGAACTAAAAGATTAAAAAAGAAATAATATTCTAAATGAGAAGAAGAACAGCCAAAAAGCACATTATTTTACCAGACCCAAAATATAAGGATGTAGAGGTTACTAAATTTGTCAATAGTCTGATGATAGATGGTAAAAAAAACATTGCCTTTAATATTTTTTACGACTCTATAGATATTGTTTCAGAAAAAACATCGGAAAATGGATTAGAGATTTGGAAAAAAGCGGTTGAAAATATTACACCAGCTGTTGAAGTTAAAAGTAGGAGAGTAGGTGGTGCTACATTTCAAATTCCAACCCCTGTTAGAGATAGTAGAAAAAGATCACTTGCTATTAAATGGTTAATTGGTTTTTCCTTGAAAAGAAACGAAAAAACTATGAGTGAAAAACTAGCTGGAGAAATTTTAGCTGCTTCAAAAGAAGAAGGAGCTGCATTTAAGAAAAAAGAAGACGTACATAGAATGGCTGAAGCCAATAAAGCATTTTCACACTTTAGGTTTTAATAAAATGGCAAGAGACTTAAAATATACAAGAAATATCGGTATTGCAGCTCATATTGATGCTGGAAAAACTACTACTACTGAAAGAATTCTATATTACGGTGGAGTAAGCCATAAGATTGGAGAAGTTCATGATGGTGCAGCCACAATGGATTGGATGGAGCAAGAGCAGGAAAGAGGGATTACCATTACTTCTGCAGCTACCACTTTAAATTGGAATTACAGAGAAAAGGAATATCATGTTAATATTATTGATACTCCGGGTCACGTTGATTTTACAGTTGAAGTGAACAGATCTTTAAGAGTTTTAGATGGATTAGTTTTTTTATTTAGTGCCGTTGACGGGGTTGAACCTCAATCAGAAACTAATTGGAGATTAGCTAACAACTATAATGTTCCTCGAATAGGTTTCGTCAATAAAATGGACAGACAGGGTGCAGATTTCTTAAATGTATGTAAGCAAGTTAAAGAAATGCTGGGTAGTCATGCTCTTCCTCTCCAAATCAATATTGGATCTGAAGATGATTTTAAAGGGGTTGTTGATCTCATCAATTTTAAAGGTATTGTTTGGAATGAAGATGATATGGGGATGACTTTTAAAGAAATTGAAATTCCAGATGATATTATTGAAGAAGCTAGAGCACTAAGAGGGAAATTATTAGAAGCTGTTGCAGAATTCGATGATAATTTACTTGAAAAATATTTTGAGGATGAAAATTCACTAACAGAAAGAGAGATTCTTAATGCTTTACGGGAAGCTACTATTGCTGGCAAAGTTGTACCAATGATGTGCGGTTCAGCATTCAAAAACAAAGGAGTTCAAACTATGTTAGACATGGTAATGGAAATTTTACCTTCTCCTTTAGATATCGAAGCTATTACTGGTACTGATCCTGTTAGTGGAGAAGATATTTCTAGAAGACCTTCAGTAAATGAACCATTTAGTTCTCTTGCTTTTAAAATTGCTACTGATCCATTTGTTGGTAGATTGTGTTTCACAAGAGCTTATTCTGGTAAATTAACATCAGGTTCTTATGTCTACAACACTAGAACTAATAAAAAAGAAAGAATTTCTAGAATTTTCCAAATGCATGCTAATAAACAAAATCAAATTCCATCTCTGGATGCTGGAGATATTGGTGCACTCGTAGGATTTAAAGATATTAAAACAGGTGATACCCTTTGTGATGAAAAAAAACATATTATTTTGGAATCAATGGACTTCCCAGATCCGGTAATTGGATTAGCTATAGAGCCTAAAACACAAGCTGACGTTGATAAACTTGGTATAGCACTTTCTAAATTATCAGAAGAAGATCCAACTTTTCAAGTCAAAACTGATGAAGATTCTGGACAAACCATTATTTCTGGAATGGGTGAGTTACACCTGGATATTATAATAGATAGGTTACGCAGAGAGTTTAAGGTTGAATGTAATCAAGGAGCTCCACAGGTTGCTTATAAAGAAGCTATTAGTAGTGGTGCTGATCATAGAGAAGTTTACAAAAAACAATCTGGAGGTAGAGGTAAGTTTGCTGATATTGTATTTAAAATTGAACCAGGTGATGCAGAAAATCCAGGTTTAATTTTTGAGAATAAAATTAAAGGAGGTAATATTCCTAAAGAATATATTCCTTCTGTAGAAAAAGGGTTCAAAGATTCCATGAATAATGGAGTACTTGCTGGTTACCCAGTTGATAATATGAAAGTAACTCTAACTGATGGATCATTCCATGCTGTAGATTCAGATTCTCTTTCTTTTGAGTTATGTGCTAAACTTGCTTACAGAACTGCATTACCTAAATGTAATCCTGTTATTTTAGAACCTATGATGAAAATTGAAGTGGTTACTCCTGAAGCTAACATGGGTGATGTAGTAGGTGATTTAAACAGAAGAAGAGGCATTATTGAAGGAATGGATGACAGAGCGGGATCTAAAGTTGTGAAAGCAAAAGTTCCACTTTCAGAAATGTTTGGTTATGTAACTCAGTTAAGAACTATTACTTCTGGAAGAGCTACCTCAAGTATGGAATTTTCACATTATGCGGATGCTCCTAAGAATATATCTGAAGAGGTTATTGCTAAATCTAAAGGAACTGTAACTGTTTAACAAAATTAAAATGAGTCAAAAAATTAGAATAAAATTAAAATCCTACGATCATAATTTGGTTGATAAGTCTGCAGAAAAAATTGTTAAGACAGTTAAAACAACTGGTGCAATAGTTAGTGGTCCTATTCCATTACCAACTCATAAAAGAATTTATACAGTTTTAAGATCACCTCATGTGAATAAAAAAGCAAGAGAGCAATTTCAGCTATGTGCTTATAAAAGATTAATGGATATCTATAGTTCCTCTTCAAAAACTATAGACGCCCTAATGAAATTAGAACTACCAAGTGGAGTAGATGTAGAAATTAAAGTATAATAAAAATATCAAAATGGCTGGTATCATAGGTAAAAAAATAGGGATGACTAGCGTTTACAGTGCCGAGGGTAAAAACTTACCATGCACGATTATTGAAGCAGGACCATGTGTCGTGACCCAAATAAAAACGCAAGAAAAAGACGGTTACGAATCTATTCAATTAGGTTTCGAAGATAAAAAAGAGAAAAATACTCCAAAAGCAATGCGCGGGCATTTTGCAAAAGCTAAAACAACCCCCAAAAGAAAAATAGTTGAATTTCAGGGTTACAATGATTTAAATCTTGGAGACTCTGTCACTGTAGATCAGTTTCAAGAAGGTGAATTTGTAGATGTTGTAGGCACCTCAAAAGGTAAAGGGTTTCAAGGTGTAGTTAAAAGACACGGTTTCGGTGGTGTTGGTCAAGCTACTCATGGTCAACATAACAGAATGAGAGCTCCCGGTTCAATAGGAGCTGCGTCTTATCCTGCTAGAGTATTTAAGGGAATGAAAATGGGTGGTAGAACTGGTGGAGAAAGAGTAAAATCAATTAATCTTCTGGTCCTCAAAGTCATAGCAGAAAAGAATTTAATAATTGTTAAGGGCTCAGTACCTGGTTCAAAAGGATCTTATTTAATAGTTGAGAAATAATGGAAATAAAAGTTTTAAATAAAGAAGGTAAGGCTACTACTAAAAAGATTAAATTAAACAAAAGTGTTTTTGCAATTGAACCTAACGATCATGCAATCTATTTAGACGTAAAACAATATCTTGCAAATCAGAGACAGGGAACCCATCAAGCTAGAGAAAGAGGAGAGATTATTGGTAGTACTAGAAAAATTAAGAAACAAAAGGGGACAGGTACAGCTAGAGCTGGATCTATCAAAAACCCTATATATCGTGGTGGTGGTAGAATATTTGGTCCTAGACCAAAACACTATGGTTTTAAGTTAAATAAAAAACTTAAAGTTCTTGCAAGAAAATCTGCATTAAGTTACAAGGCTATGGATAAAAATATTATGGTTTTAGAAGAACTTTCTTTAAAATCTCCTAAGACTAAAGATTTCATTTCATTACTAAAAAACTTAAAAGTCGATGGTGATAAAACACTTTTTGTAACTAGTCAAAATGATAATAATACTATGTTGTCTTCTAGAAATTTATCTAATACAAAGGTAATTACAGCAGAAATGTTAAACACCTATGATATTTTGCATTCAAACAAATTAATAATTTCAGAAAAAGCTTTCGTACAGATAGATAAACAATTTAAAGTATAAAGATGGAAAATATTATTATCAAACCAATTTTAACTGAAAAAATGGCTGACTTAGGTGAAAAACTTAACAGATATGCCTTTGAAGTTAAAAATGATGCTAACAAAATTCAGATAAAAAATGCAGTTGAAAGTGCCTATGGTGTTAATGTTAAAGCAGTAAATACGTTGAAGCAAGGTGGAGGAAAAAGAAAAATGAAATACACCAATAAAGGAGTTTCTTTTCAAAGAACAAGACTTATAAAAAAAGCAATTGTTACTCTAGATTCTGGTGATACAATTGATTTGTATGAAAATATTTAAATTATAGAAAGAAGTTAAAATGAGTTTAAAAAAATTCAAACCTACATCACCTGGTCAACGTCACAAGCTTATTAGTGATTACAGTGAAGTTACTTCTAGTGGTCCAGAGAAGTCATTAACTAAAGGCTCTGGAAAAAGCGGAGGTAGAAACAATACAGGCAAAATGACGATGAGATATATTGGTGGCGGACATAAAAAAAGGTATAGAACAATTGATTTCAAAAGAAATAAGCACGATATTCCTGCAAAAGTTCACTCAATTGAATATGATCCAAACAGAACTGCTAGAATTGCGCTTCTATATTACGCCGACGGGGAAAAGAGATATATAGTTGCCCCAGAAGGTATCAAGGTAGGCCAAACTGTATCATCTGGAAGTAAAGCCACCCCAGAAGTGGGAAACGCTTTATTTTTAAAAGATATTCCACTTGGAACTATTATTCATAATATTGAAATGAACCCAGGAAAAGGGGCTGCTATCGCTAGAAGTGCAGGGTCTTTTGCCCAACTAAATGCTAGAGATGGGAAGTACGCGATAGTTAAATTACCATCTGGAGAAGTAAGAATGGTTTTAATTACATGCTTAGCCACCATAGGTTCGGTCTCTAACTCAGAAAATAGCCTTCAGGTTTCAGGAAAAGCAGGAAGAAAAAGGTGGTTGGGTAGACGACCTAGAGTTAGAGGAGTTGTTATGAACCCTGTAGATCATCCTATGGGTGGTGGAGAAGGTAGAGCTTCTGGTGGACATCCAAGGTCTCGTAAAGGTCTACCGGCTAAGGGTTATAAAACAAGAAGTAAAACAAAATCTTCTAATAGATTTATTATAGATAGAAAAAAGAAATAAGTAATGTCTAGATCATTAAAAAAACCACCATTTGTTCATTATAAATTAATGAAAAGAGTTGAAGAGGCCAAAGAGTCCTCTAAAAAAACCGTAATTAAAACTTGGTCAAGAGCTTCTACAATTACTCCTGACTTTGTAAACCTTACAATTGCTGTTTACAATGGAATGAAATTTATTCCAGTATTCATAACAGAGAATATGGTGGGTCATAAATTAGGAGAATTTGCTCCAACAAGAAATTTTAGAGGTCACGGAGGAAAGAAAAAATAATCAAGCTTTAAAACTTAGAAATGGGTGCAAGAAAAAGAAATAGTTCAGAAAAAATAAAAGAGGTGAGAAAAACTCAAGCAATCGCTAAATTAAATAGTTGTCCAACATCTCCAAGAAAAATGAGACTAGTTGCTGATTTAGTTCGTGGTGAAGATGTTTACAAGGCTCTAAATATTTTAAAGTTTAGTCCTAAGCATGCCTCAAAAAACTTAGAAAAGCTTTTGCTTTCTGCTATAAATAACTGGGAACAAAAAAACGATGGTGAAGATGCTACTAGCGCTAATTTAGTAGTAAAGAGTATTAATGTGGATAGCGCGAGAATGTTAAAAAGAATTCAAGCTGCACCCCAAGGGAGAGCTCATAGGATTAGAAAAAGATCTAATCATGTTACATTAATTATTGATAAAGCTTAAAAATAAAGCATGGGACAAAAAACTAACCCTACAGGAAATAGACTAGGATTCATCAAAGGATGGGATTCTAATTGGTATGGAGGAAAAGACTATTCTGCAAAATTAGTGGAAGACGAAAAAATTAGAAAATATTTATATGCTAGACTTCAAAAAGCCAGTATTTCTAAGATAATTATAGAAAGAACTCTAAAACTTATAACGATAACTATTAATACTGCCAGACCTGGAGTAATTATTGGAAAAGCGGGATCTGAAGTAGATAAACTTAAAGAAGAGTTGAAAAAATTAACTTCTAAAGAAGTTCAAATAAATATTTTTGAAATTAAAAGACCTGAGCTTGATGCCAAGCTCGTAGCAGATAGTGTTGCAAGACAAATTGAAGCAAGAATTTCTTTTAGAAGAGCCATTAAAATGTCTATTGCTTCTACTATGAGAATGGGAGCTGAGGGGATTAAAGTAAAAATTTCTGGAAGATTAAATGGAGCAGAAATGGCCCGAAGTGAAATGTACAAAGATGGAAGAATCCCTTTACATACACTAAGAGCAGATGTTGATTATGCACTATCGGAAGCTTTAACTACTTATGGTTTAATAGGTATAAAGGTTTGGATTTGTAAAGGGGAAGTTTACGGAAAAAGAGATTTATCTCCCAACTTTGGTATGAGTTCAAGAAAGCCTAATAACGATAAAAGAAAAAGATAATAAGATATTATGTTACAACCTAAGAAGACTAAACATAGAAAGCAGCAAAAAGGAAAGATTAAGGGGAACGCTCAAAGAGGACATCAAATCGCATTTGGTTCTTTTGGTATCAAGTCTCTCGATGAGGGGTTTTTGACATCAAGACAAATTGAGGCTGCTCGTATTGCTGTAACAAGATATATGAAAAGGCAGGGTAAAGTTTGGATAAGAATTTTTCCAGATAAACCAATCACAAATAAACCTGCAGAGGTTAGAATGGGAAAAGGAAAAGGAGCTTTAGATCATTGGGTTGCTGTCATTAGACCTGGCAGAATTTTATTTGAAGCCGATGGTGTTCCTTATGAAGTTGCTAAGGAGGCTATGAGATTAGCGTCTCAAAAACTTCCTTTAAAAACCAAGTTTGTAGTAAGAAATGATTTTGTTAATTGAAAAAGTAATAAAAATTGAAAAGTAAAGAATTTAATATAAAATTAAACAGTTTGTCCACTGAAGAGCTTCAAGAAATGCTTGTCAATACTGAAAGTGAGCTCAACAAGCTAAAGATGAACCATAAAACTGCTGAACTAGAAAATCCTCTTGAAATAAGATTTGTAAGAAGAAATGTAGCCAGAATCAATACGGAGATAAAAAAAAGAGAATTACAAAATACAACTAATTGATTGTTATGAGAAATTTAAGAAAAGAACGAATAGGATTAGTAACCAGCTCTAAAATGGATAAATCCATTGTTGTTATGGTTGAAAGGAAAGAAAAGCATCCTAAGTATGGGAAATTTCTTAAGAAAAGTACCTCATTTGTTGCCCATGATGAAAAGAATGTGTGTAACGAGGGTGATACAGTAAAAATAATGGAAACTAGGCCTATTAGCAAAAGAAAGAATTGGAGATTAGTTAAAATACTTGAAAAAGCAAAATAATAAAAATGGTACAACAAGAAAGTAGATTATTAGTAGCTGACAATAGTGGTGCCAAAGAAGTACTAGTTATAAGAGTACTTGGCGGAACTAAAAGAAGATATGCTTCTATTGGAGATCAAGTAGTTGTTACAGTTAAGGATGCTACACCCTCAGGAAACGTAAAAAAAGGTCAGGTTTCTAGAGCAGTTGTTGTTAGAACAAAAAAAGAAGTTAGAAGAAATGACGGTTCTTACATAAGGTTTGATAATAATGCAGTTGTATTGTTAAACGATGGTGGAGAAATGAGAGGTACAAGAATTTTTGGACCTGTTGCAAGAGAGTTGAGAGAAAAACAATTTATGAAAATAGTGTCTTTGGCACCAGAAGTATTATAATTATTGGAAGTAATGCAGAAAAAATTTAAAATAAAAAAAGGAGATACAGTTAAAGTTATAGCTGGTGCTGCTTTAGGTCAACAAGGAATTGTATTAGATGTTGATTATAACAAAGAAAGAGTTTTTATTGAAGGTCTTTCAGTGGTAAATAAAAAACATGTTAAACCGCAAAGTGATAAAGCTAACCCGGACGGTGGAATTATAGATAAGGATAGAAGTTTGCATATTTCAAACGTTGTGTTGATTCATAACGGGGAATCAACAAAGGTTGGAAGAAAAATAGGAGAGAATGGAAAGTTAGTTAGATTTGCAAAAAAATCAGGAGAGGAGATCGTATCATGAGTTATACACCAAGATTAAAAGAAAAATATACAAAAGAAATTGTACCAGTTTTAAAAGAGAAGTTCAAATACAAATCTATTATGGAAGTTCCTATGGTAGAAAAAATTGTTATTAGCCAAGGAGTTGGAGAAGCAGTCTCAGATAGAAAATTAATTGAAAATGCGGTCAATGATCTTTCTGAAATTGCAGGTCAAAAAGCTTTAATTGTTAATTCCAAAAAAGATGTATCTAATTTCAAGCTTAGAAAAGGTATGCCTATTGGAACTAAAGTTACTCTTAGAAGAGAGAAAATGTACGAGTTTTTAGACAGATTAATTTCAGTAGCATTACCAAGAACAAGAGATTTTAGAGGTGTAAAATCTAAGGGTGACGGAAGAGGCAATTTCACCTTAGGCGTCAAGGAAAGCATCATTTTTCCTGAAATAGATATTGATAAAGTGAAAAAAATTTTAGGAATGGATATTACTATTGTAACAACAGCTAATTCATCGGAAGAAGGCAAGGCCTTATTAGTTGAATTTGGTTTTCCATTTGAAAAAAAATAAAATATAGAATTATGGCTAAAGAATCAATGAAAGCTAAAGAGCGAAAAAGGGCAAAACTTGCCGCTCAATATGAAGAAAGAAGAGCAATTTTAAGAAAAGCTCAAAATGAAGGTGATTGGGAAGCAATGTTTAAATTACAAAAGCTTCCTAAAAATTCAATGGGAATAAGAAAACATAACAGATGTCAACTTACCGGAAGACCTAGAGGATATATGAGGCAATTTGGAATTTCAAGAGTGACTTTTAGAGAAATGGCAGTTGCTGGTAAAATTCCAGGGATTACAAAAGCAAGTTGGTAAAAATAAATAAATAAAGTAAAATGGTTACAGATCCTATATCAGATTATCTAACAAGATTAAGAAACGCCATAGCTGCAAAGCATAAAGTTGTGGAGATTCCTGGTTCAAATGTCAAAAAAGCAATGACAAAAATTTTAATGGATCAAGGTTATATACTCAACTATAAGTTTACTGAAGATAATAAACAAGGAATTATTAAAATTGCCTTAAAATACAACAACAAAACTAAAGATTCCGCGATTAAAAATCTCACTAGAATTAGTAAACCTGGATTAAGAAAATATTCAGGAGTTGATACTTTACCTCGAGTTTTAAATGGCTTAGGGATAGCTATTGTATCTACTTCTAAAGGATTAATAACGGATAAAGAAGCAAGAAAACAAAAAATTGGTGGTGAAATACTTTGCTACGTTGATTAAATTATAAGAAATGTCAAGAATTGGAAATGCACCTGTAAATTTACCTGAAGGAGTTGAGATTAAGATTTCATCTGAAAATGAAGTTACTGTAATAGGTAAACTAGGAGAGTTAAAACAAATAGTTAATCCTGCTATAAAAGTTACATATCAAGACAGAGAAATTATACTCTCTAGATCTAATAATGAAAAAGATACTAGGTCAATGCATGGGTTATACAGGTCTTTGATTAATAACATGGTTCAAGGAGTATCTCAGGGTTTTGTAATCGAACAAGAATTAGTTGGTGTTGGATACCGAGCTAAAGCACAGGGCCAAAAGTTAGAACTTTCTTTAGGCTTTTCACATCCTATAGTTTTTGAACTTCCAAAAGAAGTAAAACTAACTGCAACTACTGAAAAAGGTAAAAATCCATTGATCAAATTAGAGTCATTTGACAAACAACTTATTGGTCAAGTTGCAGCCAAAATAAGATCCTTTAGAAAACCAGAACCTTATAAGGGAAAAGGCGTATTATTTAAAGGTGAAGTAATTAGAAGAAAAGCTGGTAAAACAGCGGCAAAATAATTTTATAAAATGAGTAATTTAAAATCTAACAGAAGACATAGGATTAAAAAGAGAATCAGAAAAAACGTTTCTGGCACTCCTACTAGACCTAGACTAAGTGTTTTTAGAAGTAATAAGCAAATTTATGCTCAATTGATTGATGATGAAAATGGGGTTACTCTAGCTTCTGCCTCATCTTTTGACAAAGAAAAAGAATTTAAAGGAAACAAAACTGATCAAGCTAAGTCCATTGGGAAAAAAATTGCTGAAAATGCAATTAAAGCTGGATTTAAGGAAATTGTTTTTGATAGAAACGGTTATTTATATCACGGTAGAATAAAAGCTTTTGCAGATTCTGCTAGAGAAAATGGTCTAAAATTTTAATAATTAGATATGATGGAATCAGAAAAATCAGTTAGAGCTACAGATATAGAATTAAAAGACAGATTAGTTGCTATAAATAGAGTTACTAAAGTCACCAAAGGAGGGAGACATTTTAGCTTTTCAGCCATAGTTGTAGTTGGTGATGAAAATAGTATAGTAGGACACGGATTAGGGAAAGCTAATGAAGTTACTGAAGCTATTTCAAAAGCAGTTGAAGACGCTAAAAAGAATTTAAAAAGAGTTGCAGTAGTAAATGAGACTTTACCTCATGCCATTAAATCTAAATATTCAGGAGCCCAAGTTTTCCTAAAGCCAGCCTCTGCAGGTACAGGAGTAATTGCTGGTGGGGCTATGCGTGCAGTTTTAGAAAGCGCAGGTATTAAAAATGTATTAGCAAAATCACAGGGTTCTTCTAATCCGCATAATGTTGTAAAAGCCACAGTTAATGCGTTACTTTCTTTAAGGGATGCTAATAGCGTAGCTCAACAAAGAGGGGTGAGTCTTGATAAAGTTTTTAACGGATAATTACTTCAATATGCCAAAAATTAAAGTTACTCAAATAAAAAGTGCAATTAATAGACCTTCAAGACAGAAGTTAACGCTTCAAGCCCTTGGTTTAGGTAAGTTAAATAAAACTGTTGAACATGAAGCAACTCCTCAGATTTTAGGAATGGTTGAAAAAGTAGGTCACCTATTAAAAATTGAAAAATAATTTATAATAAATCAAGTAATTATGAAATTACATACTTTAAAACCCGCAGAAGGTTCCACAAAAGCTAGAAAAAGAGTTGGAAGAGGTCAAGGTTCAGGCCATGGGGGTACCTCAACAAGAGGACATAAAGGAGCTAAGTCTAGGTCTGGATATAAATCAAAGATTGGATTCGAAGGTGGTCAAATGCCATTACAACGAAGAGTTCCAAAATTTGGTTTTAAGAACATAAATAGAGTGGAATATAAAGCCATAAATTTAGATACTCTTCAAATAATTATTGATAAAACTAAAGCTAAAAGTATAGACCCTTCAATTATTATTGAGAATGGTTTAGCAAACAAAAGAGACTTAATTAAGATTCTTGGTAGAGGAGAACTTAAATCTAAAATAAATATTTCTGCTCATGGTTTTTCTGCAAAAGCTAAGTCTTCAATTGAAGATTTGGGTGGTAAAGCTGAAATAATTGAGAAAAAGAAAGCTAAAGCTGAATGAAAAATTTAATTAAAACATTAAAAGAAATTTGGGCAGTTGAAGAGCTGAGAAAACGCATTATCTATACATTTGGCCTAGTATTAGTATATAGAATAGGTTCTTTTATTGTTCTTCCAGGAATAGATACTGAAAGATTGGCTTCTTCTGCAGCTGGTGATAATAGTATTCTAAATTTAATAAACATGTTTGCTGGAGGAGCTTTTTCTAGAGCATCTATTATGGCACTCGGTATTATGCCCTATATATCAGCTTCGATTGTGATGCAATTACTGGGAATGGCTGTACCAACATTTCAAAGATTACAACGCGAAGGAGAAAGTGGAAGGAAAAAAATAAACCAATATACCCGTTTACTAACTATTGCTATATGCTTATTTCAAGCTCCAAGCTACATGGGAGCTTATGTTCCCGCTGAGGCAAGATTAAACGATTCATTTCTTTGGTGGTTTCAAGTTACTGCGATCTTAACTGCAGGAACCATGTTTGTAACTTGGTTAGGAGAAAGAATAACTGATAGAGGAATTGGCAACGGTATTTCATTAATAATCACTATTGGAATTATTGCAGGTTTACCGGGAGCATTTTTTCAGGAATTAGGAGCTAAAATTTATGATGGTGGATTAGTTATTTTATTAGTAGAAATGGTTATTTTGTTGTTTGTTATTTTATTAACAATACTTTTAGTTCAAGGTACAAGAAGAATTCCTGTTCATACCGCTAAAAGAGTTATAGGAAGAGGATCAAGACAAGCACTAGCGGGAGGTCAAAGAAGTTATATTCCATTAAAAATAAATCAAGCGGGGGTCATGCCAATCATATTTGCCCAAGCTCTAATGTTTTTACCTTCTTTAATTTTCCAAAATAGCTCTTTTGGAGCCACTTTTTCTAATATTCAAGGATTTTGGTACAATACAGTATTCTTTTTAATGATTGTTATTTTCACTTATTTTTATACTGCTATTATGATGAATCCGAATCAAATGGCGGATGAACTAAAAAGAAATGGTTCTTTTATACCAGGTGTTAAGCCCGGGAAAAAAACAGCCGATTTTATAGAAGGTTTAATTTCAAGGTTGGTATTTCCTGGTTCCATATTTTTGGGAGTAATAGCCATTTTACCAGCTTTTGCTATGAATTTTGGAGTTCAACAAGGTTTTGCGTACTTCTTTGGTGGAACTTCTTTACTTATTATGGTTGGAGTAGTACTAGATACTCTTCAACAAATTGAAAGCCATTTACTTAATAGACATTACGATGGTCTTATTAAAGGTGGTAGAATTAAAGGCAGATCTTCTGCGTCAGCAGTGACAATGAACCAAGCCTTATAAATTTTTTCCATGATTTTTTATAAAACTGGAGAAGAAATTGAACGAATTAAAAAAAGTTCTTTGCTTGTTGGTAAAACTTTAGCGGAAGTTGCTAAATAATTAAACCAGGTGTTACAACGCTTGATTTGGACAAAGTTGCGG
>MDSV01148575.1_pt1 | contig 16656 bp, 13 predicted proteins | sample 810851 | NCBI WGS metagenome assembly MDSV01 (sample SAMN05326640, study PRJNA326480) | marine metagenome | isolation source: seawater | place: Atlantic Ocean: North East | collected 2012 | reverse complement strand
TAACTTTTGATCAAATTTATAAAAATTGTAAAGTATTCAAGCTTGAACAAAATTATCGATCTACAAAAAATATTTTAGAAACAGCATCGAGCTTGATTTCAAATAATACAAGTAGAGTTGGTAAAAAATTATGGTCATCATCAAATCAAGGGGAATTAGTAAAACTAAATTGTTACAGGACCGGTAAGGAAGAGGCACAAGGCATTAGTGATATTATTGAACAAAAAATTAAAAAAAAATATTCTTTAAACGATGTTTCAATATTAGTGAGGGCTATATATCAAACAAGGGAATTTGAGGAAAGATTTCTTCAGGTCGGAATAGGATATCGAGTTCTAGGAGGAATAAAATTTTATGAAAGAGCGGAAATTAAGGATGCTGTTGCATATCTTAGAATTATAAATCAAAAATTCGATGATTTAGCTTTAGAAAGAGTTATTGGTACACCAAAAAAAGGAGTTGGTGATAGCACACTTAACCTAATTTATACCTACGGTAAAACTAATAAACTTTGTCTAGAAGACTCTATTATAAAGTTAATAGAAAAAGGAGATTTTAAACCCAAGATAAAAACTACGCTTAGTCAATTAATAAATATGATCCAAAAATGGCGGAATGACTCATTGAAAATGAAACATTTTGATTTATTAAAATTAGTTTTAGATGAGTCAGGTTATTCCTCGATGTTGAAAAACAAAAAAGATTTAGAAAATGAAAATAGATTAGAAAACTTAAAAGAATTACTAAGAGCTATGCAGGATTATGACAACTTGCAGGGTTTTCTAGAACACGTAGCTTTGGCTACTTCAATTGATCAGGAATGGGAAGGAGCAAAAATAAATTTGATGACAATGCATGCCGCTAAAGGTTTAGAGTTTGACGTTGTATTTTTACCTGGGTGGGAAGAGGGCTTATTTCCTCATCAAAAATCATTAGAGGAAAAAGGTGATTTTGCTTTGGAGGAAGAAAGAAGACTTGCATATGTTGGAATTACAAGAGCAAAAAAAGAAGCTTATTTATCATTTGCAATGAAAAGAGCTTACCATGGAGACTGGATGGATGCTTTACCATCAAGATTTATAAATGAAATACCGGAAGAAAGCGTAGAAAAAAATGAGATTGGATTAGGTGAAAATGAAGACTTTGAATTCAACCAAGATAATTCAATAGAATTTGATGAAGAGTACAGAAGTCCTGGTTGGGATCGATACAAAAAAAATAAAATGTTAAAATGGAAAAAATAGAAAAATTAAGAAAAATTTTAAATAGAGAAAAAATAGATGGATATATTGTTCCAAAAAATGATGAATTTTTCGCAGAATATATTCCATCTCATAATGATAGACTAAAATTTATTTCAGGCTTTTCTGGTTCTTTTGGTTTTGCTTTAATATTAAAGGGAAAAAATTATTTATTTGTTGATGGAAGATACACCGTACAAGCAAGTAACCAAGCTGGGAATGAATTCAAAATTTTTACAATTCCTGATAAAATGCCAAGTGAAGTTCTTAAAGGTAAAAAGTTACAAATTGGTTTCGATCCAAATTTATTTACTAAAAATTCTTTATCTATTTTTTTTGGAAAAAATGAACTTAAGTTTAAACCGCTATTTAAAAATTTAATAGATGAAATTTGGAAGAGAAAAATAAAAATTAAAGAAAGTAAATTTTTCAAATTACCTAATAGTTCTGGAAGTGAAAAATATCAATCAAAAATTAATAAAATAGCAAATTTTTTAAGAAGAAGAAAATCTGATTTTTTATTTATTACGGCAAGTGAAAATAATGCTTGGTTACTAAATATAAGAGGCCGCGATACAAAATATACACCAATTCCGTATAGCTATGTTTTAATCGATAAAAATAAAAATATAAAATTTTTTTGTAATAAAAAAAAAATAACACCCTCTTTAAGGAAATACTTAAAAAAAGTTGAATTTTTAGATATTAAGATCTGTGCACAAATACTCTCGAAAATAAAAAAAAAAAAATTTATAATCGATAAAAATTCCTGCTCATATTTTTTTGAAAACATTATTCAAAAAAATAACAAAATCCTAAATTATCATGATCCTATTTATTTTTTGAAAGCAATTAAGGGCAAGCAAGAAATAGAAAATATTAAGAAAGCACACATTTATGATGGGGCTGCCCTAACAAAATATTTATTTTGGCTGAAGAAAAATTTTTATAAAAAAAATATTACCGAGATAAGTGCGTCACAAAAATTATTGAAGTTTAGAAAAGAAAATAAAAAATTTAAATTTTCAAGTTTTCCAACAATTTCTGGAACGGGGTCGAACGGAGCAATTATTCATTATAACGCAAACAAAGAAACAAATAAAAAATTGAAAAAAGGAGATATTTACTTAGTTGACTCTGGTGGACAATATGAATTTGGAACAACAGATGTAACTCGTACTATTTCTTTAAAAAATAATAACATAAGAATTAGAGATATTTTTACTAGAGTTCTTAAAGGCCATATTGCTGTTGCAGATTTCAAACTTAAAAAAAACACGTCTGGATCAAACATTGATAACAGTGCAAGAAAATATCTTAAACAAATTGGTTTAAATTACGCACATGGTACAGGCCATGGAGTAGGATATTTTTTGAATGTACATGAAGGACCGCATGCAATATCAAAAAGAAATAAAGTAAATTTCCGAAAAGGTATGATTGTCTCTAATGAACCAGGATACTATGAAAAAAATAACTTTGGTATCAGAATTGAAAATCTTATTTATGTTAAAGAAAAAAGAAATAAACTGAGTTTTGAAAATCTAACAATGGCGCCTATAGAAAAGGATCTAATTATTCGAGAAAGACTGAATGCTAACGAAATTAAATGGCTTAACAATTATCATAAAACTGTTTTTAAAAACCTAAGTAAATCTATGAATAAAATTGAAAAGATAGAACTTAAAAAAGCTTGTTCAGCTATTTAAAATTTTATTCCAGTCCTTTTCTAAAATAATTTTAATATTTAATTCTTTGGCTTGATCAATTTTCTTTTTTGTGGGTTTGGAGTCACCAACTACCAGAAAGTCTAATTTTTTAGAGATAGATCCTAGTACTTTTCCTCCATTATTTTCAGCAATTGATTTTGCTTCTGATCTGCTCATGTTCTTAAAACCACCAGTAAACATTAATTTTTTATTAGAAAATTTTCCGTCATTATTTTGCATAGTGTAATTCTTAATGTTTAATTCTTTAATTAAATTTTCAATTATTCTGGTATTGATCTCTTTAGCAAAAAAATTATTTATTGACTGAATTTGGGTCTCCCCTATTCCATCTAAATCAACTAGATGATTTAAAATTTTTTCTCTATTTTTGCGGTCAAATAATTTTGTAAATTCTTTTATTGAACCAAAAAAGCTTGCTAAAATTTTTGCGTTTTCTTGACCTATATGTCTTATACCTATTGAATAAATAAATTTATCTAAAGAAATAATCTGAGATTTTTTAATAGCTGATTTTAAATTATTAATTGATAGTTCTCCCCATCCTTCTAATTTTTTTATCTTGTTGTAGTTAAGTTTAAAAATATCTGATGGTTCTTTAATTAAGTTTAAATCCCAAAATTGTTCTACTACTTTTTTTCCAAGACCATCAATGTTTAATGCTTCTTTTGATACTAGATGTTTTAGCTTTTCTCTAGCGATAAAATTACAATTATATCCTTTACTACACCTTCTTACAGCATCAAGTTTTTTTGTACTTTTGCTAAATTCTTTTATAGTTTTTGAGCCACATAAACATTTATCTGGAAATATAAATGTTTTGCTATTTTTATTCCTTTTAGTCTTGTCAACTGAAACTACTTGTGGAATTACATCTCCAGCTCTTTGAATTTGAACAGTATCTCCAATTCGAATATCTTTACGAACAATTTCATCTTCATTATGTAAAGTAGCATTTGAGACGACCACTCCTCCAACATTCACTGGTTCGACTTTAGCAACAGGAGTGATCGCGCCTGTCCTTCCAACTTGAATTGTTATATCTTTAATTTTTGTAATAGCTTTTTCTGCAGAAAATTTGTAGGCAATCGCCCACCTTGGTGAATTAGATGTATTGCCCAATCTACGTTGTAAAGACAAATTGTTTACCTTAAAAACAAGTCCATCTATATCGTAATCTAATGATGATCGCATTAGATTAATTTTTTCGTGTTGTTTTTTTATTTCGTTAATGTCGCTAACAACTTTTATTAAAGGGTTAGTTTTGAAATTCCAATAAGAAATCTGCTCTAAAAATTCTGATTGTGTTTCAAAACTAAATGGTTCTATTGCTCCAAATCCATATGCAAAATATTTAAGTGGTATTTTTGCAGTTTCCTTGGGATCTTTTTGCCTTAGCGACCCACCTGCAGCATTTCTTGGATTTGCAAAACGATCTTTAATTTTGAGGAAATCTTTTTTTCCAATATAAACCTCGCATCTAACCTCAAGTAAATTTGGTATTTTGTTTGAAATAATTTTTTTAGGAATATCTTTTATTGTTTTTAAATTTTCTAAAATATCTTCTCCAATATTACCGTCTCCTCTGGACATTCCTTTGACTAAAGCACCTTTCTCATAAATTAATGTAGCAGAGATTCCATCTATTTTAGGTTCTGAAATAAGTTGAATATTGTTTTTTTTTAAATTGAGAAAGTTATTAATTTTTTTTAGAAAGTCACCAATATCACTTTCATTAAAAGCATTAGACAAAGATAACATTGGAATTAGGTGTTTAATTTTATTAAATTTATTTGTTGGTTTTGCCCCTACAATATTTGAAACAGACTGAATTTTTTTTAAAAATGGGTTTTCTTCTTCTAACTTTAAAATGTTTTTTTTTAATTTATCATATTCAGAGTCAGAAATTTTTGGAGAGTCTTTTAAATAATAGAATTTATTATGTTTTTTAAGATCACTGACTAAGCTTTTGAATTTCTTTATAATTTCATTTTTTTCTTTCATTAATTAATTTTAATTATATCTAAAATTTTTTTAAATAGCGCTTTATCACTTTTATCCTTTTCAACTTTTTTAAAAATATAATTTTTATTTAATACTTTGTATGATTGTTGAAACCACTCACTAGAATTATAATTATAACCCAATATGCTTGCAAATTTTTTTGCTTCTTGCTCAAGACCGATATGATAATGTATTTCAACTAGTCTATGTAATGCTTCTTCTACAAATATAGTTCTATCATAGTCGTTGACTATTATTTTTAATCTATTTATGGCAGGAACCCATTTTTGAACTTTTATATAATATTTTGCTATGTATAGCTCTCTTGCAGCAAATTGGTTTCGGACTAAATCTTTTTTCAAATTAAGATCAATTGCATATTCACTATTAGGGTATGTCTCTAAAAAAAAATCTATTTTTTTTTTAGCATCAAGTAAAGGTTTTAGATCATGTTTTTCTTCTCCAATTTGTTCATAAGAAATAATTGCTAAAAGATAGTGAGCATACATTATATTTTTATCAGCAGGGTAAATCTTAATATATCTATTTAAATTATCTTCTGCCTCTTGATAAAAACTAATTGCATACAAAGAGAAAGCTGACATAATTGAGGATTTCGCAGCCGCCTCAGGCGAAGTAAAATTTGTTTCTGCCTCAGTAAATTTTTTACTTGCAAAAAAGAACTGGTTTTTTTTAAAGGCATTTAAGCCTTCTTTGTAAATTTTGTATGGATCAGACTTAATTGAAGGAATGTAATCAGCTTTATCTTTTGAGCAAGAAAATGCTAGTAAAGCTAAACTCAGAATAAATATTAATCTTAGCTTCATTTAAGGATTAATATCAGATTAATTTAAAATTTATATAAGAAATTAAAGTCTAGGCGTTTGCGGCTATTTTAAGATGGCTTAATTGACTAGTTTTTTTTGATTGTAGGTCACTTTCTTCATTAATTATTGAGTAACTTTTTTTCTGTGAAACTAATTTTCTTAAAAAAAGGTTAGTTAATTCATGTCCGCCTTGATAACAATTGACTCGTCCAAAAACTCTATAACCAGAGAGTAGAAAATCTCCTGCTAAATCTAAAATTTTGTGATTAACAAATTCTTTAGGATTTCTAAGACCGCTAGTATTTAAAATTTTATCTTTATCTACAACGATTGCATTATCTAATGAGCCACCTTTTGCTAGGCCAAATTTTTTAATCTTCTCTATATCTTCAAATAAGCAAAAAGTTCTTGCCTCAACAACTTCTTTTAAGTTATCATTTTGAAAATTTACTGAATTTTTTTGCTTACTAATAATTTTGTTCTTATAGTTAAGTTCAAAGTTTACCTCAAAAGATGAATCATTTGGCTCTATTGATATTATTCTTTTACCATCTATAAGCTCAACCTTTTCCAGAATTTTTAAGTATTTTCTTTTAGCTAATTGAATTTTAAGATCTGTTTTTTTCAATACATCTAAAAACATCCTAGCTGAACCATCAAGTATAGGCACCTCATCATTATCAATCTCAATTAAAGCATTGTCGATATCTGCAATATAAAGTGCAGCCAATAAATGCTCAACAGTTGAAACCTTGATGGAGTGCTCATTTTGAAGAGTGGTACATAATTTAGCTGATGCCACGCTTTTGTAATTTGCTTTAATTAAATTATTGTTTTTTAAATCTATTCTTTTAAAGACTATACCTTTATTCTCATCAGCAGGAAGAATTGTAATTTTAGAATTATTTCCAGAATGGAGCCCTATTCCATTAAAACTGACAGGGGTCATTAAAGTTTTTTGAAATTCAAAATTCATGAGACTTGTTATATAGAATTTAACCTTCAGCTATAAAACAACTAATGTTTCTAAAAATAACAATATTTAAGTAAAAATGGCCTCAAAAAGCCTAGAGATTAACGATTTTTTTGGGCTAGTAGTCGGTATAGCTTCTGATTTCCAACCAAATTGGACAATCTTATCTGCTGTTTTAAGTAATTTTTCACTTGATAACTCATTTATTGTCACTACTTCAAATTTTCCATTCAATTTAGCAACTTCTTCAAATACTTTTTTTATAATCGTAGGTGTTTCCTCGTCAAATTTTAAAAAAACTGTGCCAGATGTAGTGGAGAAGTACTTGAAGTTAATATTGTCAAATAATATTAATTGTAAAATCTCCTCAATTCTTGCCAAAACAATATCGTAGATTAATTTTTTTTTAATTTTGGTATAGTTATCACTAACAAAAAATTTTTCTTCTATAATATCCTCTTCAAAATCTTTTGTTTCAAATTCTATATTATTTAAAATATTCTTAATTGTATTTTCTTTTAATGAAGTAATCTTTAAAACATCTTTAACAATTATATCTTTTCCAAAATTAAAATTTTGGTCAGTTTTTAGTGAATTATTGTTGAAATAAAAAATTCTAGAATTTTTATTATTTATTTCTATGTTAAAAAAAGTCTCAACATTTTTAAACTCATCAATAATATATGCACCTTTAATGAAACTTTTTAATAAAATTTTTTTAATTTTAAGATTACAATTTTCAAAAACACTAATTAAATTTTTATAATCATTTAATTTAATAAGAGATAAAGATAATTCGTGTGAATAATGATCACCAAATAATCCTATGGGAAGATTTTCTATTTTTTTATAGTCTAAAAAAAATTTTGTATTAAAAATATGAAGTATTATTTTATCTTTTTCAAATTCATCGACATAAGATTTTAACGTATTTAGAATATAGATAATATTTTCTTTCAATATTTGTGATCCATTTAATTTTTTATATCCTGCTAAATTAATGAAAGAAGGTTTAAAATTTTCTAAAATTAAAATAATTTCTTTAAATGTATAATTAAATTTCTGTTCTATTAAATAAATATTTTCTTTTAAAATATTGTTCACCTGCTTAAGATTTGTAATTTGATTATTTTCTATTCCCTCTAATAATATCTTTGAAGTATAAACAGTTTTTAAATTATCATTTAAATCATTTTTTTGGCCTACGTAGAAATTAAAGCAGGTTTTATTGATTTCTATGAAAAGGTTAAGAGTTTTTTTTTTCATTTATTCTTATTTTAAAATGATTTGATTATTTATTCTATAATCAAAAATTTTATATTTTTTGAAATTAGTCTTAGACCTCAAATTTAAGTAATTTTTTAATCTATTAATATAATTTTTAGAGGGTAGCTTTATTATTTTTCCATTTATCGTCTCAATGTCCCACCTGTTAGTATCAAATAAAATATATTCTTTAACTATTTCGAATGGAAAATTTATCTTTTTTAAATTGGTATAAAAAATTTTAAATTCTTTTTGATTACCTTTTACATAAGGAAGGTCTTGAAAATTTTTAATTGTTTCAAATTGTATTAAATCAATCTTTTCACTTAATAAATACTTATTTTTTTTGTCTATTAAGATAGCAATTGGTTTTTTTTCATAAATTTTTATTTTCAAAGTATTTGGATAAATTTTTTTAGTATCAAAACTTTCAATAAAATTATTTTGTGAAAGCAACCTTTTAATCTCAATACTTTTTAATTTGAGTAGATTTTTTCCATAAATTGGAAATAGTAATTCTTTTAATTCCCCCTTATTTATAATGGAATTGTTCTCAATAATTATTTTTTCTAAATTAAATTTTGTGATTACTTTTTTTTCTTTAAAAGTTATAGTTGAAAGAAATATTATTAATAGTATTGAAATTACAATTTGACTCCTCATCTATTAATACTTGCATCTAGAAGGATTTTTTCCACTAAATTTTCAAAGCTCAAGCCTGTGTAACTAACAATTTCTGGAACTAAAGATAAACTTGTCATTCCTGGTTGTGTATTTATTTCAAGTAAATAAAATTTATTTTTGAAAAATTTAAAATCAGATCTTGTTACACCCCTGCAATTCAAAACCTGATGAGCTTTTTTTGCGATATTTAAAACTTCAGCATATTTTTTTTTTGATAATCTTGCAGGCATTATATGTTTCGTTTTAGCTTTTTTTGTATATTTCGCTTTATAATCATAGAAATGTCTTCTAGGTATTAATTCTATAGCACCGATTGGTTTTCCGTTGATAACAGCAACCTGTATTTCTTGCCCACCTATATATTCTTCAAGGATAATCTCATCATATTTTTTAAGCAATCTAATAATTGATTTTGAAAATTTTTTTTTATTTTTGCAAATTTCAACCCCCAAACTAGAGCCTTCATTTACTGGTTTTGCTACAATTGGAAAGTTAATTTTTTTTGTAAAAAATTTTTTTTTTAATTCAATTCTTTTTACAGAGAAAAACTTTGGAGTTTTAATTTTATTTGCGATAAATATTTTTTTTGAACTTATTTTATTCATAGCATTAAATGAGCTTATTACTCCTGAGTGCGTATATGGAACTTTTAGGTATTCAAAATAACTCTGAGCAACTCCATCTTCACCGTCTCTACCATGAAGCGCGTTAAAAATTACATCTACGTTTTTTTTATTAATTAAGTTAAAATTTTTAAACTTTGGGTCAAAAGATTTGACTTTGTATCCCTTTTTTTTTAAAGCCTTCAAGCACGCTTTACCACTCTCCAAACTTACTGCTCTTTCACCTGAAGTTCCTCCTAGTACAACTAAAATATTTTTAAATTTTTTTTTATTCACCAATAATTTTTATTTCCAATTCCAAATTTTCTCCAGTTTTTTCTAAAACTCTATTTCTTACTTTTTCAATTAAAGTTTCAATATCTTTGGAAGTTGCTTTACCGTTATTAACAAAAAAATTACAATGTTTTTCAGAAATTGAAGCGTTGCCTTCCGAAAAATTATGACAACCAGACTCTTTAATCAACATCCAGGCTTTTTTACCTTTGCTAGTATTCTTAAATGTACTACCACAAGTTTTAATTTGATTTGGTTGTGATTTTTTTTTTTTCTGAACTAAAAGTGACTGTTTTTTTTCTATAAATTTTTGTTCACTAGTTATTCCTTTTAATTTAGCTGATAAGACTATAAAATTTTTATTTAGATTAGTGTCTCTATATAAAAATTTTATATCTTCTTTATTAATCTCTTCTTCCTTTAAAGAATGTTTGTTTAAAACCCGAATAGATAACAAAATCTTAGAGATATCATCATCGTAACAACCGCTGTTCATTATAATAGCCCCGCCTATTGATCCAGGTATACATGATAAAAACTCTAGATTGCTTAAGTTATTTTCTTTTGCGAAGTCAGAAACTTTTCGGTCTAATGTAGCTGCTCCAGTGTGGATTATATTTTTATTTTCAAGCTTAACGAATGAAAAATCTGTTCCTAACTTAATTACAACTCCTTTGACGCCTTTGTCTCTAAATAGAATATTTGATCCAGCTCCAATAATTGTAATATTTAATTTTTCTTTTTTGGCTTCTTCTAAAAATTCAAGTAATTGATTTTTATCTTTTGCTTTATAAAAATATTGAGCCGGTCCTCCAAGATTAAACCAACTGTAAGACGCAAGATTAACATTTGTTCTTAAATTATCTCCAAATTTTTCCATAAAATTTTTCATTTATTTCATAATGAGGATTTAAGCCCCATCATCCATTTTGATATCAATCCTGCGCCCATGCCAATTATAATCTCATTGCTAGATAAATTTTTTTGAAAAAATTTACAAAGCTCAGTTTCATTGTTAACAATTATTACTTGAGTATGAGAATTTTTTGCAATTAAATTAGCAAATTTAATTAAATTAAATTTTAAATTTTTTGGTTCTCCTGCTGCATAAATAGGGCAAATAATCACTAAATCTGATTTAGAAAAACATTTAGAAAATTCTCTTTGTAAAGAAAGCACTCTAGAATATCTGTGTGGCTCAAAAACACTTATAATTTTCCTTTTAGAATTTACATTTTGAACACCTTCCAATATGGAACTAATTTCTGTTGGATGATGGGCATAATCATCATAAAAATCATTTTTATTTTTTGAAAAAACTTTTGTCATTCTTCGTTGAACTCCTGAAAAATTTTTAAGTGATTTCTTGGCAATTAATTGACTCACACCAAGATTTAAACAAACTATCAAAGCTGCAGCGGCATTGAGGACATTGTGTTTTCCTAATAATTTAACATTAATATTTTTTATTCTTTTAATTGTTTTTTCTCTTAAATTATAGAATAAATCAAAGCTAGTGCTTTCGAGATTATACTTAATATTTGCAACTTTGTATTCGGCCTTCTTGCTTTCCCCATATGTTAATATATTTTTATTTTTAATTTTTTTTATAATTCTTCTAATATTAATATTATCGATACAGATAATAGCCTTGCCAGTCGATGGAGTTTTATTTATAAATTCTATAAAAGAATTTTCTAAGTTTCTGTAATTTTTATAATAATCAATATGTTCATAATCAATATTAGTAACAATTGAATAATTTATTGGTAATTTCAAAAAACTTCCATCAGATTCATCGGCCTCTAAGATTGCCCAATCACCTTTCCCAAGTTTTGCATTACTTTTAAAAGAATTTATAACACCGCCATTTATAATTGTAGGATCTAATTTATGATCTGTTAAAATTTTTGCTACTAATGAAGTTGTTGTGGTTTTTCCATGAGAACCAGTAATAATAATGTTTTTTTTAAAAGAAACCACATCAGCTAAAACCTGTGCTCTGGAATAAATCGGTATTTTATTTTTTTTTGCATACTTAATTTCAATATTATTTTCTTTAATAGCCGTAGATTTTACTAAAATAGTTGCTTTTTTAACATTTAAACGTGTGTGACCTAAAAAAACTTTTATTCCTAATTTTAAGCAACTTTTTGTATTTTTATTTTTACTTTGATCGCTCCCTTGAATTTTAAAACCCATATTTTTCATTATTTGAGCAAGTCCGCTCATTCCAATACCGCCGATACCCACAAAATGGATTATATCTTTTTGACCAAAATTAATTTTTTTCATTCACAATTTTTTTTATACAATCGTTTAAATTTTTAAAGATATCTTTGTCAGAATATTGTCTTTGTTTAAAAACAATATTCCTTAGTAATACTTTTTCCTTATAAATAGTTCTTATCAAATCATATAAATCATTATCAATATCTTTTTCTTCTATTAAAAATCCTAATCCTTTTTCTGTATAAAACTTTGCATTTTTATATTGATGATTATCTGCAGATGTTGGTAAGGGTATTGAAATAAAAGGTATCTTAATATTAACTAATTCTCCTAAAACTGATGCACCAGAGCGAGTGATAACAATATTAGATTTAGAATAGAAATTTTGTATCTTATCGGAAAAATTGAATAATTCATAATCTAATTTTAATTCAGTATATAAATTAGATAGTTTATCATTTTGACTTTTCTGACATTGTTGAAAAATTTCAAACGATATTCCCGAGGTTTTTAACCTTTTGAATATAGGTGGTAGCTTTTCTGCGAATATTTTAGCTGCCTGACTACCTCCTAATACTAAAATCCTTAAATTTTTAAACTCTTCATTTATCTTATTTGTTATATTAAAATTAATAATCTCTTCTCTAACTATATTGCCTATTTCTAAAATTTTGTATTTATATTTTTCTGGCACTCCCTCTAATTCTTTGTAAGAAACTAGCATTTTCTTTGCAAATGGTAATAAATATTTATTAGATTTCCCAAGCACAAGATTGTTTTCATAAGTTATAAATTTAATTCTTAGAACCAAAGCAGCAATGCAAATGGGAAATGAAGAATATCCACCCATGCCAATAATTAAAGAAGGTCTATTAAATAAAAGAAAAATTAAAGATCTTACAATTGAATTACAAATCGTAACTACCGAAAGTAAAAATTTAAATATATTTTCATTCGATAAAGAAGATGAGGGTATCTTAATTAGGTTTATATGGTCATAATTTTTTAGAAATTCAAATCCTCTTTTGTCGATCGTTAATTTAATATTAAAATTTTTTTTGTTAAAATAACTAGCTAAACTATAAGCAGGAAAAACGTGGCCACCTGTTCCCCCAGTTGCAATTAAAATTTTTTTTTTAATCATATAAATAAGTTTTATTTTTTGTATAATTTAAAACTAATCCTGCTAAAATTGCGCTTCCCATTAAGGATGATCCCCCATAACTTAAAAAAGGTAATGTCATGCCTGTGGTTGGTATTAAATTAGTATTAACTCCGGCATGGATAAAAGTTTGAAAAATCAATAAAGCCGCCAAACCTATCAATGAGGTTTTTAGAAATTGTTCATTTTGATTAATGCAGTTTTTTATTATTCTAAATGATATATATAAAAAAATAAAAATTATCATTATTGAAACTAGAGATCCGTACTCTTCAGATATCACTGCAATAACATAATCAGTATGAGCTTCTGGAACGCTTTCTTTTAATATCCCTTCACCCATTCCTTGTCCTGTTAGTCCACCAAGTTTTATAGCATCAAGAGCTGAAGATGATTGAAATTTATCACCTTGATTGGGGTCAAAAAAAGCAACTAAACGATTTGATATATAACTAAATTTTTCAGGAAACATAAATAGTAAAGAACTAAACGAAATAAAAAAAATTGAAAAAAAAACAAATATGTAAATTAAACTTACTCCAGAAATAAAAACGGTGGCAATCCAACTGCCTGTTAATAATATCGATTGGCCCAAATCTGGTTGGTCAATTAGCAAAATTATTACTGCACTCAATAATATGAAGCTTAAAATATATTTAATTTGAGAATTTTCAAATTTTTTTAGAGATAATATTTTTACGGTCATTAAAATAAAAAAGGGCTTCAAAATTTCAATTGGTTGTAGTCTAAATAAATAAAGATCTATCCAACGTTTTGCACCCTTTACCTCTACTCCTATTATCGGAACAATAAGAAGTAGAATAAAAGACAAAATAAACATTGGTGTAATTAATTTTATTATTATCTCAGTTTTAATTATAGAAATTATAAACATAATAATAATAGCCAAAGAAGTAAAAATAAGATGTTTTGTAAAAAAAAAATAATAATCTTTATTCAATCTTTCGCCAGCTAAAAAAGATGTAGATGAAAATGAAACAAAAAGACCTAAAAAAAATAAAATAAAAAAACTAATTAGGATTTTTTTATCTATGCTTCTCCAATAATTAATAAGAATAAATTTAAATGAGTTTTCTAGCATAATTCAAACATAATTTTTTAAATTCATTTCCCCTTTTTTCAAAATTAGTATATTGATCAAATGACGCTGCGGCTGGACTCAATAAAATATTTTTATGAACATTTTTTTTAATTCTTATATCTTTAAATATCTGAATTATTGAATTTTTAAGATTCTTTGTAATAATATAATCCAAATTATTTTTTAATTGTTTTTTAAAAAAATTTACATTTTTTCCGATTAAATAACATTTAATGATTTTTTTTTTTATTTTAGACAAATTAATCTTGTCCCCTTTTTTGGAAGCCCTCCTAATATCCAATAAACGTTATTAAGACTACGTAAGGCTGACTTTGTAGCAATAAATGAGGTTGCTTTGGAGTCGTTAATAAAAGTAATTTTTTTTCTTTTTAAAAAAATTTCAAATCTATGAGATAGACCTTTAAACGATTTCATCGATTTTATAAAAGATTTTTCTTCGATATTAATTAATTTAGAAAAACTATAAACAAAACTCATATTTTCATCATTTAAGTTTGAAGTTAAATAATCATTTTTTATTTTTAATTTAATTCTTTTATAATTCTTGTCATTTGGAATAATTAATTTACTTAAAAATTTCTTATTTAAGAAGGATTTTTTAAGATTATTATTTATTATTGCAAAATTACTTTTAGTCTGAAGATTAAAGATTTTTAATTTTGAATTTAGATAATTTTTCATACCTCCGTGCCAATCCATATGATCATTAGTTAAATTAAGAAAAAATGCATAATCAGGATGAATGAATTTTGAATGAGAAAGCTGAAAAGAAGAAGCTTCAATAATTACGTATTTGTTTTTAATATTTTTAATATCTAAAATTGGTGTACCAATATTTCCGCCAAGCGAAAACTTTAATTTATTTTTTTTAAGCAGATGAGCTATAAGTTTACATGTAGTCGATTTTCCATTAGTTCCTGTTACAACAATACTTTTAGATTTGTTTTTCATTAAATAAAATAAGTCAATATCTGTGATTATTTTTTTTTTAAATGCTTTTAGTTTCTTATTTTTAATTAAACTTATACCCGGAGTTAAAACAATATAATCAACTTGATTTAAGCTTTTAGATAAATTATTTGTTCTAGATTTTCTAAATATATTTTTTTGTTTATCATCCCAAACTTCAAAGTTTTTAATTTTATTTTTTTTAAAAAATTTTACTACAGAGCATCCAGATAAACCTAATCCGTAAACAAGGAACGATAGTTCTCTGAGATTTGGGGCTTGGAACATTATCTACCTCAACTTTAATGTTGCTAGTCCAATAAGAGCTAAAATGATAGCTATTATCCAAAATCGGATAACAATCGTAGACTCCGCCCATCCTTTTTTTTCAAAATGGTGGTGTATCGGTGCCATTTTAAAAATTCTTCTTCCAGTTAACTTAAACGAAACTACTTGAATTATTACTGAGACTGTTTCTAAAACAAATAATCCACCAATAATAGCTAACACAATTTCATGTTTAACAATTATGGCTACTGCAGCTAAAGAGCCGCCTAAGGATAAAGATCCTGTATCCCCCATGAAAATTTTCGCTGGTGGTGCATTGTACCAAAGAAAACCTAAGCAAGCTCCTACTATAGAGCCACAAAAAATAGATAGCTCCCCAACATCTGGAATATACTGTATCTGTAAATACTCTGAAAAAATTGTATTACCAACCACATATGAAATTAATGTAAATGAAAGAGCCACTAACATTACAGGAACTGTAGCCAAACCATCCAGACCATCAGTTAAATTTACCGCATTGGATGCTCCGATAATTACAAACAAACCAAATGGTATAAAAAATAAACCCATTTGCCATATCAAATTTTTAAAAAAAGGAAAATAAAGATTGAATAAAAAATCATGATTAGAAAAATTTATTAAAATCAGAAGAGAAATTATAGCTATTATAATTTGGCCAAGAAATTTATATCTTGATTTAAGACCTCTTGAATTTTTATATTTAATTTTTAGAATATCATCCAATAATCCTAATGCCCCTAAAGACAGTGATACAAAAATTAAAGTCCAGACATAAATATTAGTTAGATCTGCCCATAACATTGTACTGGAAATAATGCCGATTATAATTATGACCCCACCCATAGTCGGAGTTCCAGATTTTTTAATAATATGATCAATCGGTCCGTCTTGTCTTATAGGTCCCGTAATCATTTTTTCCGAGAATAATTTTATCAATGGTCCACCTATAATAAATACAACGATTAATGATGTAACAACTGACAATCCTGTTCTAAAAGTAAGATATCTAAATACGTTTAAAAATGAATATTGATCTATTAACGAAGTCAGTAAATTAAAAAGCACTTATAATCCTTTTATTATTTTTTTGCTAAAATTATTAAGTCCTGTAGCATTGGACCCTTTAATCATAAGATAATCATTATTTGATATCATTTTACTTAAACTTAAATCTATATCCTCATTATTTTGTAAAATATTTCCTCTTTTATCTTTATTAAGATGTTTATATGTGAAAATTGTTTTTTTTCCTTTAATGAAT
>MDSV01063067.1_pt1 | contig 16656 bp, 7 predicted proteins | sample 810851 | NCBI WGS metagenome assembly MDSV01 (sample SAMN05326640, study PRJNA326480) | marine metagenome | isolation source: seawater | place: Atlantic Ocean: North East | collected 2012 | reverse complement strand
GGGGGGGGGGGGGGGGGGCGGGTGGTGTGTGTGGTAGTAGGTGGGCGCGCGTAAGTTTGTGGACACTGATTTTGGATAGTATCTTTATAAAAACAACACATGACTACCATACCCTCGTCGCCACCCGTGGGCGTGTTGCAAACGTTCAATCGGGAACAGGTGATTGCTGTTGCGACTGTGGTGGTGTTTGTTGCGAGCTGCAAGATGTATAATATCTTCATCGCAGCACCAACCGAATCGTACTCTGATGTCGATATTGCCAAGTTCGCCATCCTGGGGGTGTTTTCGGTGTTCGCGACACGTGCTGCGATCACGACACTCTTCGAGCAGCCGATCGATCTTGGTGCGGCTGTTGGCATTCAGTCGCTGCCCTCCGCGCCAGTGTCGCCACCACCAGCAGTCGGGATCCCGGCGCTCACCAAGTTGGTGCGTTGACGGGCTTAAAGGTATCTGAGGTGGGAGCGTCACTATATGTACTTTCGCGACATCACTCGTCTGCGGTTGGCGCTACACTCGAACGTTTTCAAGGCTCACGCGGAGAAGCTCGAGAAGCTCATCTTCAATGCCAGCATTTGTCATGTGCAGGCCCTGGAGGATAGCGATCCGAAGAGTAAAGGCAAGTGTGATACGGTGCGGTTCCGCTCCGTGTACAACTGGATAGAGCAAGCGCTCTTACTCCAGGCGGACGACGTGTGCGGGCACATTTCCAATGGAAGCAAAGCGCCTACCGAGATCATCGATTACGTGTGTCGCCATGCAGTATTGACGTGCACGCCCGAGGAAGATCCGCGCATCTCCGTCCGCCTCTACGCGATCCGTGCATTTTCGAGGTTCTTCTCACGCGCAGAAGAACTGGAGGCTGCTGTTGCCGCGGTCGCGACAGACGTGGTCTCGTATCGACAGAAGGTGCGATCGCTGCTCTACAACATGAGCGTCAGCCAGACGGGACTTCTGCAGCGGATCCGTCTCGCGGAGGGCGCGGAGCAACTAGAGGAGATCGTGTCAGGCGACTTCCGCACGTTCTGGCCGGAGAAGTGGAAACGGAGTGATCACCAGCCCTTTCGCTCCATCACGATCATTCGTGACAGCACCTCCGAGGCGCCAAGTATGTTGCAGTGCCGGCAGTGCAAGAGCTATACGGTCACGTACACGGAAGTGCAGACGCGCAGCGCCGACGAGCCGATGACGGTTTTCTGTTCGTGCTCGACTTGTGGCAAACGGTGGAAGATGTAGCGGGCGGCGGTAGCGCTAACCGTAGTAGTCGTCATCCTCGTCGGTGTAGTCGTCGGAGGCGTGCTGGGCGAGCGGAAGCTGCCACTGAGACCACGCGGGCTTCTGCGTCAGCCTGACGTCGCTGCGCCCGGAGCCAAGCTTGTCGAGTGCGCATGTGACCTTGAGCGAGAACGAGTGTTCGATTCCCTGTGGGTTGTAGAGAAAGACTTCCCTCCCATCGTTGATGGCGGTATTGATTTGCGAGAAGCGTCCGAGGCGGATGCGTAGCTGCGTAAGCACGCTGATCGATGTGTCCGCGACGATCGAGTAAAGGTTGTTTGTGAAGAACATCGTCTCGCCTTTGTTCACCGATAAGATGATCCGTCCGAAGGCGTTCTCCTTATTCCTCGACGTGATCTCGGAACTGATCGCACCATCGGGACTCGACATGAAAATGTAGAGGTATTGGCGGCCGCTGAGATCGATTCTGTTGATGGACGTGACTGAGTTGTCGCCGCTAGCCGATACGATGTCGTTAAAGTCGCGGAAGCCCAGGATGTACGCCATGCCGTTGCTCGCGCTCTCGTCCCTGATTTCATGAAATCCTCCATTGAGAAGAATTCGGAAGGGTGAGAACGCGTTGGAGAGCGTGAGCTTGGTGGTGCCATCGTGAAAAGTAACCAGAAAGTTGGTGTCGATCGTGGCGAGCTTGCTGTTCAATTCGTCCACGAAGCTGGTGACGTTCGCGTAGTCGCCTGGCGTGACGCGCGTCACGAAGGATTGCCGATTCAGAACAAACTGATCCCCGCTGCCACTCACTCCCCTCGATGTGATCGGACAGACGTGAGTGGTGGTTCCCTCGTGTACGCTAAATATGTCGATCGAATCCGCCGTCATTACCGCGTCGGACGCAACAATCGGGTTCTCGTTGTCGAATGCCTGCTCTGCACTGCTCACGTGATCAAACACGTAGGGTTCACTCTCGTCGACAAGGTGCACCACGACAACGATGTGCGTTGTCTCGGTGCGCAGGTGTGCGGCGAAACGCACGAGAGCCCCGGGTGATGGATCCGGGTCGAGGCTCTCGACCCTCACGAGCGTCACCGGGCTGACAAACGTGCGTACGAGTTGTGCGTCCTCGAGGTGGCACACGTACGCGCCCTGCTCGCGCACGAAGAAACGAAGGCGGAGACTGAGGCGGTCAGAAGGCAGGAAGAAGGCGACGAAATTGCTCAACGCTATCGCGGAGACACTCTTTATCTCAAAGTTGGTGGTACTCGCGTTGGAGCTGATGAGATCCACCTCTTCGATGAGACTAAAGTTCTCGGTGGCACGCACTGGAGCTCCGGTCGCGGTCAATGGGTCGCACTGCGAGACCAGCAGGTCCTGGAAGTAGATCTTCGAGGTCGTCGACACCGAGTAAGCGACTACGAGCTCTCCCGAGAGCTCTCCGGATTCGATCCGGCTGCACCGCGTGGCGACCATCAGATCCGAGTTGACGGCCTCGCGCACCACGATCGGTTCCGTGTACTTGATGACCTCACCAACGAGATTCTGCGCCGGGGCGTCTGCGACGGTGTCCGCAACCGAGCGCTGTGCCGTGACGCGCAGCCTATTGTTGTAGACGAAGAACACCAGCCACTTGGCGTTGCTAGCGGTGAACTGGAGGTCGTTCAGCAGACAGATCTCGGTGCCAGATGCACTGACTTCTGATATCAACGTTGATGTGCTCTTGGCACTCGCACCAGCGATAATGGTACTCAGCCCAGATGGCGTGACGCTCGCAGTCACTGAACGACCAAAGAGCGCGGGGCTAGTCGCCAGGGCCGTCGTCGGGTTCTGAGCCGAGAACACCGTCTCGTTGCTCGCGGAGAAGTTCCCGGAGGCGACATCGAAGGAGAAATCTGCAAGCGTACCGAAGCGGTTATTAACCTGGTTCTGGTAGACGAGGTGTCCGGTGGCATACGCGCTTGTGGCTGTTATGAGCGATAGGCGCACATTGCTCGGGGTCGAGTTGGGAAGGAGCGTACCCCAAGAAACCGAGGCGGTCGCTCGCAATGAGCGAGGCGTCACCGCGTCGCTTATCATCTTTTCGGTGACGAAGCTGTCGAACGACGCGGTGTCAAAGTTGATCGAGCCGATCGAGAAGCTGTCGGTCGCAACAACGGACGTTGTGGTCGCGGTGGTGGTGGTGGTCGTGGTAGCCGCCGCCGCCGTTGTGGCGGCCGAACCAACGAAATCGTAAACCACTCCCTGTACCAGCGTGTGCGTCTTGGCGTCGTCAGGAAGCACTCTGATAATCTCCCTTGACGGGACGGCTAAGAGCGCCGGATCGTACGTGGTGATGCTGCTGTTCGTGACGCCTACGTGCGCGTAGACGATCTTGCTGGCGGTGAGTATGAAGAAGGCATCGCCTTCAGGCACAGGTACGATGCTCAACTCCCCCGGAAAGACAGACGTCGCGTCCCATAGGTTACGGTTTTGAAAGATCAGGTTCACTGTACCGTCGTCGACAGTAATCGTGCCGTTAATGACGATGCCGTAGTGCAGATTCTCCTCGACGACGAGCCCCTCGAGCTGGTTCGTGAAGACGACTCCTTGGGCGAGCAACGCTGGCTTCCCCGAGGTCGACCTCCAATAGAGCGAGGGTGCCGCACCAGGGTAGGCTGTGGTCGAGCCGAAGGCGGCCTCCGGGATTGTCGCATACTCGCGGACAAGAGACCATACACCACCAGCTAGCGGGAACGACCATAGATCCTGTCCGTTGTACGTGCTGGTACCACCGGGCAGCAGGAAAAGCGCGGCGCTCGCCGCTGAGTAGTGGACGTGACACCGCGAACGTGGTCCGGGTGCGGTTGTCGTCCGCACCTCCTCGCCCTCGTCGAGTCGTACCCACGTTGCGGTGTTGATTTCGTACCGCCACAGGTCGCCCAGTACGCTGACACTCGCACCGAAGTATTCGGACTCGACAAACGGTAACGACGAGTTTTCAACGACGTTCAGGTAGGCGTCAATTGGGTCCGCCAACGTGTCGTGGTTGGTCGCCTTGTGTGTGAACACGGTTCGCTTGACGCCATCCATCTCGATCTCCACCCATACGACTTCGGTCTCTTCGAGAAGCACAGCGTGGCGCGACGTATACGCGGGATACAAGTATGTGAAGCGACTACCTTCGAAAAACTTGTCGTCCTCGGCTGCCGTTGCAGAACCAGTGACGAGAGAGGCGGAGACCACCGTTCCCTCCACCTGGTACGGTCCGACCGCGGGGAAGCGCTCGCCACCGAAGACGTAGAGAAAGTAACCATCGGCGTAGTGTGCACAATGACTGCGCGAGGGTGGCATCACCCCCGTCTGCTGACCCAGCGACGACCCAGTCAGGTGATAGGCAGCGAGTGACGTGGTGTTGAGCTGCCATAAATCGCCACAGGTGCCTATCGCATCCTCGCCCCCGAAGATCCAAAGGTGACCCTCCGCATCCGTCGTCAATGACGCGTGCGCCCTCGGAGTCAAGGGCAAGGTCTCTGTAGTGCTCCATGTCCGTTCGTCCCACACCATTGTCCGCAGGCGCGTTCCGTTGGTGTCCAGGTAGGCGAGCGAGGCATCGTAGTCGTTCAGCAATAGTCGTATTTCATCCATGTCTCCGCTGAAGGTATCGAGAATCGACTGCTTCGCCCCCGAGCTGAGTGCGAAGGTCGTGCGAGCGCCGATCATCACGTCCCCGCTACCCAGCAACCCGAGGGAGATGGCGGCGGGCGCGCTGGCACTCGCGCTTGGGCCGTCAGACGAACCGGCGGTCAAATACAGCACACCGTCTTGCCTGCCGAACACCACGTCAAACTCCTTTGCTGCTGGCAGTTCAAGCGTGCATGTGACGTTCATGCAACTCCCAACGAGACGCGGCGTTTCCTCGCTGGCGTCCACATACACCCGTAAGTTTGTGCTGCTCTTGCCACACGAGAAGAGCGTAAACACAGAGCTGCCCAAAAGGCCCTCTGCATGTTGCTGCGAAATGGCGCTCATGCGGTCGAGGTCGTCACCCGCCAATCCAGTGAGCACCGACAAACCTGCGAACAGAACGTTCCCAGTGAAGCCTCCGCCACCACCAACGGTGAATCCTGCCGCGCCGTCACGTGTCACCATCGCGTCCGCGGCGGTGGGGGCGGCGCCGTCAGTCGTCATCGTCATGCGTGCCAGGAGACCGTTCAGGTTGATCGCAACGTGAAACCATTCGTCTGTCGGGATCGCCATTGTCAACGTGTCGAGCGTCAACTCGGTAGTGCTGTTGCGGACGATGATCGCTTGCAGCGACCCGAGTGTGACGACCGAGATGGTACCATTCGCGGTAGATGGTACGTACAACCAGACACAAACCGAGACCAGCGGGGGCAAGGTCACATCGTACGAAGCTGTCGTGTTGGCGCTCAACATCAGACCGTACCCTTCCTCGTAAACGGAAGGGTGCTGGTTCGTGACGCCAACGTTTGTCGCCGTGCTGAAGCCGGCTCCGATCGATCGTAGAGCGATACCATCGTACTCGAGCGCCGTGATCACGCGAAAGATTCGAGGCCGCACTGTCGCGCTGAAGGCGAAGTCGCCGGTCCCAACAGAGCGGAGCCGTGTCGCTATTGCGGAGGACAGGCGAAAGTGCGCGCGACCCCCGAACTCGACGCTAGCGCCCGATTCGTAGAGCGCGCCCGCACCCGAGACGGCGACGGTGGCCGTCTGCATGAAGCCGTTCTTCACGGTGCCGTCGTGGACAATGTCCGACGACAGAACCCGCATGCACCTGTCCACCAGTGACCCATCGAGGAAGTGGAAGCAGAACTCAGAGCGCGCAAGCGTGCGATCGAGCACGATTCTCCACAGGTCGTTCTTCAGCTCGGGATTCGTCGCCAGAGTGTACGAAGGGATCGAGTGCGTGAGTTGTACGTCCGCGGACGATAGCATACGAGCCGCGGTCCCGCTCACGCGGTAGCCACGGAAGATGACATCGACGGGTGCCGCCGACGCGACCTCCCACTGGTCCACGAAGAGTTCCGGATCGCGAAAGGCCACGAACCCAGAGTGCATAAACACCGGCTCCACCACGAACTCGATCGTCATGTTCATGAGCGTCGACGAATTCCACGTGCGCGAGTCGATGGTGATCGCGTGATGCGTCCACTCGCCAATGCTCAGCCGGAGCGCCTCCCTGGACTTTTCTTCGCCCGCGTCACGCACCACCACGCTCACGTCGAGCGTGGTGATCGCCAGGGCCTCCGCGAGCTGCCCGGAGGTATCGTTCGCATCGAGCTGAGCAAACAGCAAGACCGAATACGTGTAGACCGCGTCGGCTGTGTTCGGCCCAATGCCCCAGTCAGTGCCGTACTGCGTGACATCAAACGTGTTGGAAAATGTCGCCATTGGCGCTACGAAGGAGTTGAACGGCAACGCCATGGTCGCGCGGTCGAAGTAGGTGCTGACGTCAATCAACCCGCTCCACGAATGTAGGTTCGACGTGGCCGGGTCGAGAACACTAGCGAACGTATACCGTGGCGTGCCCGCGTCTGTTTCGACCTCGTAGAAAATCATCGTGCTCCAGTCGACGTTCCTAACGTTCCGTAGCACGACCGCGTCAGCGGACGCAACAAGACTGAACAGCGGCGTGTGTACGCTCGGACCGCTTGCTGCTGTGACTGCCTCTGCTTCGCCGCCAAACAGGTATGCGCACCGGCCGAACGCGGCCGTGCTGGCGCCCCGGCGCGGTCCAGGGCCGGCGGCGCTGGCACCACCGCCACCATTGAAAGTCCACCCCCCTCTGCCGAACGACCATATTTCTCCACTCGTGAACAGAAACCCCACGCTGTCGACATCGACTGTCGAGGACTCCACGGAGATCACCACATCGCCAGGCGAAGAGTAACCCGACCGCACCGACCGCACCGCCGGTGCTAACAACGACGAACTGAAAGTGTATGGGACGTTCCCGACATCGTGCGTTCCACCACAGAACACCGAGAACGCGTATTCGGCGAGCGTGTCCGCGCTCGTTATGTTGAGAATCCCACGCTCGCTGCCACTAGAGCCCACGACACCGTAGAATAAGCTGTTGACCGAGCCATCGAGCTCGAGGAGCAACGAGGATGTACCAACACCACGTATCGCCTGATATTCTGTGGCTTGCGTCTGCGACGTGTAAACACGAACGCTCTCGAGCGTGGCCTGTGGCACGTCCGGGTCGAGGGGGTGTGCCTCCACGACGATACGATGGAATTCGTGATTGCGAAGCTCAATGCTTGGGTTCGTGGCCACATTCCCCGCGACCGAAAATGTTGGCACGCCACCGACACGTCGAAGCAGTAGTCGTGTTATCGAGTACGCGTCGCTCGACCACCGAACGATTGCATTCGGATCCACGTGAAACGACCTGTCACTGCTCGCGTTCACGCTGCTTGCCGCACTCCCCTGGTCGTAAACACTCGTATGCAGGTGCAGCAGGCCAACGCCGGTCACCTGCAACATGTCGATGCGCAACGTCTCGTCTGCCACTGTCGCAACCAGCAGCCTCTGGTTGTTCACGTCGACAGACACGCTCCCCACCGTTGTTGTCGACTCATACAACACCAACCGCTGACGCGGATAGACCGCGTACGTCGCGTCAACCTCGAGCAACTGCACCACAACTGTCTGCTGCCCAGACGCCGAGCCGTCAACAAACGCTGCAACGGAAAGGCTGGCTGATACTCGACCGACCGCGTACCGGTGCGGGTCGCTCCCCAATTCGCCAACAAGATTAGAATTGCTTATCCGAGTGTCCGTGTCCGTCACATCCACCCCCGAAGAGCCCACGAGCACACGAACGTCCGCCGACTCCCCGGGACGGCCACGGCAATACGAGAGCGCGAACTTGCGCTCGTCCATCGCGCACAGGCGTTGCGCGAACACGGGGAGTTGTGTTGTTGTGCCGCTCATGAATTCAAAGCCGAATTCCGTTCCGAACGAAACGCCGAGCGCCAGTCGTGATGGCTGGCCGAGCGACGGGTAGCGCGCAATGACAAGACGGCACGCGCCGGACGAGTTGTTCTCCGTCTCACTGTACGTAACCAGCGAAATGGCCTCGTTCAGGTCAGTGTACATCTTGACTATGTCGATGTCCCGTGTGGGCGACGCATTGAAGACGTACTCAGCACCAACAGAGACCGCCGCCTCGCCATTATCGTCGCGCGTCGACACGTCATGTAGGACACCATGAAAATTACGCGTTGACGCATCCACACGGACGACCTGGAATAATCCTGAACGCACGTCGCGAACGCATATGCGTTCTAAACTCCCGGATGGCGCGTTCGACGCGAAGAGAACCGGGTCAATGAGAACTTCGAGCAAGTTGTTCGTCTCATCGATGAAGTATTCGCTCTTCGGAACCTCGGCAGAAACGAGCTCGATCCTCTTCACGCCGTACAGCGCGTCTTTGAGATGGAGGACGTAGTCGTTCGTGTTCGAGTAAATCCGTTTGTTCCGATCACGACTGTCGACATTGATGAAACGCTCAACCAACGTCGCCTGCGGAATCACTTCGTGCAGAATGTCGGACGACGATGACATCTCTTCTAATGTATCACAAACCAAATTTTCTCTCGCTTTTAAACTAAACCAGGCAATCCTAGTAAATCGCCGCCGCCTCCTCCACCACCTTCCGAAACTCGTAGCCGCCCGTATGCTTGTAATCACCGCGGCAACATGAACTGATGTTGCTTTGACACACCCCCAAAGCCTCCTTGTTGGGTCTGGGGGTCTTGACGACGCCCTTGGTGTCCTTGAAGCGTCCGAGGGAGGAGACTATCGCGTTCTCGTACGGCTTCCAGATTTCGACTTCAACGGTGTTGGAGCGTTTGAGTGATAAGAAGTCTGACATTTGAGTTGGAAGCGTGAAAATAGTCCCCTTTAAATCGTCCGCGGGGGCGGGGAGTTAAAGGAAATAGCGTTCGTAGCGATCGCATAAAATGCTGGGCGTAAATTAGGATGGCGACGGTCAGTGATTTTGGCAGCCTCGAAGTAAAACGCGTAAGGATAGACGAGGAGATTGCGGCCGTCAGGTACGGCACTGAGATCATGGATAGGGACCTGATTTTTAAGGCTGGTGACATGAGCCACCCGAACCAATCGATTCGTTTCGCGGTACATAACGGAGAATCGTACACGGATGCATTCGCGATCAACGCGAACGGCTTCGCCGTCACCGACCTCAAAATGTCCGGGCCCTCCACCGGCGTGAGCGGAAGGGACGACCAGGTTCTGTTGGGTGAAATGCGCGTCGAGCATTTTGACGACCACGCGAATGTGCGTGCCGGCGAGATCAACTTCGCGCTCAATATCGGCGACACCGATACACACACGATACATGTGATGTCGCTGACACCCGAAGAAATCTCATTGAAGACACCGACGACCATCGCCGATAGTTTGAGCTGCTCGTCCCACTTCACGAGCGGAACACTTCACACAGTCGGAAACACCTTCCGCAGCACAGTTGCCACATTTGCACACCCCCTCACCGACAGCACCGTGCTCGTTGAACGTGCTGACGACGGAGTTTTACAACTCAACGGCCGTGTGCAATCCGACATGGTTGCGGCAGACGTATTATCGTGCGCATTTTGCGAGACGGACGAGCTCCTCGCGGGCGTCTGCTCTGTTGGCGCCGCATACGTCTCCTCGTGGAAGCTCACCGACACCGCCTCGGGAGACCTCGCCATCAGCAGCCGAAAGTCTGGAAACATAATCATGAACGCGGACGTTTTTACTGACGGCGAACTGATCGCCAACTCCATCTCCGTTGCGGCGATTTCCAATCTCGACACCCTGAATGTCTCATTGGTCAGCAGCCGAGATCTGCATGCGCACAATACAACGACAGACATTCTGGTTACGACCGCCCTGCAACCGCTGGTCGATGCGGCGCCGATGCAATTTGGTACCGACACGTTGGAACTGGCGGGTGAAGCGCTGACACTGCGTGATGGGGCGCTCACTCTCAACGATGTCCACTTGTCACCAGGATTGTTATTGGCGGGAGGAGTCAACTGCGCGAACGGCGCGCTGCACTGCGAAGAGATAGAAGCGAAGGTAGTCACAACAAGCACACTACTCAAGACATCCATCATCGAGAACACCGACCTTAACAGCACGAACATCACGTGCAGCTCACTCAGTGCCACAGGAGTCGTAAGCGCTAGCGGCATACGCGCATCTGCCGCTGTTGTCGAAGCGTGCTCTGTCACCAGCTTGACCACCGCGGGCGCCCTGCTCGACGACAGTGGATTGAGCGCCTCGAAGATTTCTACCGACACGCTCGCGACTTCTGACGCGAGCCTCGGAACCGCGACTGCCTACGCACTGACAACCACTGAGTCACATACTACCCGCCTGGTCGCACAGGAGATCAACACCGTCACAATGATCACCGACCAAATGACGACAGCGGATCTCTCGACAACGACAACGACAGCCGTTGTGACGACTATCGGTTCGGATCCGCAGACCTCGACTCGGATGCAAACTCTTCCCACTGGGGTTCTGCAGATCTCGAGCGCCATTGAAACTTCTAGCATTTCACTCAGTCACGATTTGGATGCTTGCACCGTTCGATTGCATGACGCGGACGATGCCGATCTCCTCACCACCATCTCGTTGGAGGCTGGTGTGCTCGCAATTCCGGCACACGTGCGCGCCGATACGCTGCGCAGCGAAGACGCCTATCACGCGGTCGTCAGCACGGGTAGCATAACTACACCCCTTGTCCACGGATCCTCTGGCGAACTCGAGCTCACGGCTGGCGACCAAGCGCTGGCTCTACGAGATGAGGGGGCGCTACTGGGGCCCCGTGGGGCTACCGCACCGTCACCAGCTGCTCTATGCGTCGTTGCACCCGAACACGGGAGTGCGCTGGCTATTCACCAGCGGGATGCAGTGCTCAATCTCCGGGCATCGGAGAGTGCGTCAACCATAGAGTCCAATCGCCCGCTTCGTCTTTCCGCTTCACAGGTCGTGGCCAGCGGGGCAGTCTTGTGTGATGCTCTGTCCGCGAAGGACGCGACACTGGCCCGCATTACACTCGCCGACAGCTCGCTTGAAATCGCCGGCCCTGTGCTCACGGGTGATCTTTCGGCTACTTCTGTCGTGACATCGAGCTGCACCACAGACGAGCTTCACGCGACTATCGCGACGACCACGACCCTGAGCACTGGAACGCTCGCCACATCAGAGCTGCGACTTGCCGGCAGCACCGTCAGTGCGCCAACCGAGCAGACGCTCGCAATCGGCACCGATCGGCTCACCCTTTCCGCTTCGCATGTGTGTGAGCTCGACATTGCCACCAGCGAGGCATCCTTGCTGCTGCGCGTTCACGAGCGTGAAACAACCATCGATGGACCGCCTCTGTGCGTGAAGACGACACTCAGCGTGGCGTCAGTGCACGCGGCACACGCGAGCATCGACGACGTGGTGGTCACGCAACTCTCCGCGGAGACTTTATCGTCCTCCGAATGTTCCGTTGCACGTCGCCTCACGTGCCCCGTGGTAGAGACAGAAACGACCACGATGGTCGGGGGCGGCGCCGCCACCATGTACACATCACACGGCGCGACCTCGGCGGACCCCTTCACTGTCGAGTCGTCATCGTTCACCGCGCGTAGCACCACCGGTTACGTCCATTTTCACACGGATGAGTTTGGCACCACTATCGGAACCGCCGAATCGGGGGCGGACGCGCGTCTACACGTTCATGCGCGCCCGCTCTGCCCTGCAATGCACATCACTGGCGAGAGTGGCGCCACGATCGATCTGTTTTCCGCAGATCACGCACGAGCGATCAACTTTCGCGGGACCGAGAGCGGCTGGACGATCGGGGTCGCGAACTTGCCGCCATTTTTAGAAAACACGTTTGGAATCTACCATCACGATTCCGCGTTTCTCACCGCCGATCCCGTACAAGAGACCATGCACATCATCAAGCCCATCGATGTCGCACAGCTTTCCGTTGCTGTAATCACCATGGGGGAGGTGCGCCTGCAGGACTGTTTGTTCTCGGTCACCAACGATCGATTGCTTAGCCTCGATTGCGACAACTTCGAGGTATCGGCAAGGGACGCAAACGATGTGCTTCTCCCGCTACTCTCCGTCTCGCAGTCGGGCGTTACAATCACGCCACCTCTGACGCTCTCAAACGGGCTCGCGCTCGCGAACCATCGCTGTGTGGACGTGGCCACGCCAATTGACGCAAATGACGCCACCAACAGAGCATACGTCGACGACAAGTTCGACCAACTCTTCACAACCGAACGCGTCCTGAACGCGCCGCTCTTCTTTGCGCCCCTGGCCCAACCCACAGACCGATCGTTCTCGGTCGGGCTTGGCACATCCGAAGACCACATGGCGCTGCACACTGGCACCACGGCGTCGCACTCGCTGCGCTTCATCAGTGGCATCACCAACTCGACAACCCTGGAAGTCTTCGCATCGAACAACATCATCGCCTACTCGCCAGTCGAATTCCGCGAACCGCTTACGCTACAACATCACACCATAACATCGTCGACCTCTTCTCTCGAGATCGCGCCCATCGACAACTCCGTAGGCACCGTGATGCGCCTTCCGGGCGTCTCGCTCGCCATCACCACCCCAACTACTACCCTGGCAGCGCCCCACCCTCTGCATGTCGTCGGCACATCGGACGACCTCGCCACGTTCGAAACCGACGCGCTGCGCTCCCGTATCAACATCAGCACCACCGACGCCGGCGGCCAGGCCATGAGCAGCTGCACCGTCGGCGGGACAACCTTCTCATCCGGCTACCACGCCTCCGCGGACGCATACGTCGTCGCCTCGAGCACCGACCTCTCGCAAAACACACACCTCGTCATCTCACGCGAGAGCGGCCTCTTACAAAGCTCAGGCGACATCCGCATCGAGCGCACAAACGGAGAAATGACGATCCAAGAGTCGGGCGCGACAACCTTCCTGGCGAACAAGAACACGATCCAGTGTCAAAATTTCGGAATCGCGTTTAACTCTGCAACGGTCAACCACACAATCGGTGGCAGCACGATTATGGCGCTCAACACCTTCGGCGCCAACATCACGGGCTCCGCCTTTGTGTCTGGCACGATCGAGCTCAGAGATATCACGATTTCGGAAACTGAGATCGGCGATCTCAACATTTCGACAAAGCTGATCGCGCCAGATGTGGAGACCGACACGGTCTCGCTGAACGACCGACTCGCGCTCAACCTCTACCAAGACCCGTCCGAGATCGTACGTTTCCGCGAGAACGGTTACGGAATGCTCCTCGATTTTGACAAAACCACGGGCGAACTCGACTTTTCGCTTCCGACAGCACAAAATACGAACGGAAGAGGTCAGACGTTCGCCTCTGATGTGCCAATTCTATGTCTCCAAACCGGCGCAGTGGGTGTTGGCATGCGACCAACCGAATCCGATGCGAAATTTAACATCTCGGCCGATAGCGGCCCGCATTTAGGTATCAAGAATTCGTCTGCTGGAGGAACTGCGGCCGCAGTCTCGCTAGCCGATAATGGTGATCTCGCATTTACGTGCACGAGCCAAAATTTCATCTTCAACGGCGACATTACATCAGACGCGCTCGCAGCAAACAATTTCGTCTACATTGGCGCGGAGCGTGCATGGAGAATTGGGACCCAGGGTGGGAATCTTGTAATACAATCAAAAACGATTAGCGGGACCTACGAAACGAAACAAACCTTTGAGGCGTAAGGTGCTACTCCCCACACCTTCTCGCCACTCCCCACACCTTCTCGCCACTCCCCACACCTTCTCGCCACACCTCTCCACACTCACGCGCACAGCCGCACCTGGAGGCCGGACGCGACACACCACTTCCCCTGGCACGCGAGAGGCTCGATCTTGATGTTAAATCGGATGAAGCTGTCCGCGGGCGGTATCTGCAGCGGCAGCTTGAAGATCTCCGCATGGCCGCCAGTGACATCAGTGAAGCGCGCCTCGCCACCCGGGAGGTACTTCTGGCCGAAATCGGCAACCCTCACGTGGACAGTGTACTTGCCGTCGCCGTCATGGTAGCCCTTCCCATCATCGGCATTGGCTATCCAATCGCCGTCTACATCTTGCCACACCTGCTCCGGCGACAGTCCAAGACGCTGCTCCTCGAGGATCTCGGATGCAGTGCGCGTCTTCTTCGACATTACGCCTCCTCTTCGTGTGGTACTATGGACGAGACACACAACAACCACAGGGGAATCTGAGGTGCAGCGAGCGGCGAGCGGCGAGTTGTGTGCGGCGAGCAGCGAGCGCCGAGCGGCGAGCGGCGAGTTGTGTGCGGCGAGCGGCGAGGGGGGACGGGGCAATAAAAAGCGGACGATTCGCGGGTGGTGGCGCGAATGGACCACCTACGGGCGGGCCGGCAGCAAGCGGGGGCCAGAAGCAAGCGGGGAACGCACCCGGTCGTGCCGGCAGCAGGCTCACGAAGCTCGCTTTCGGAACCGAACTTCCGGACTTCGGACGCAAGCCGGACTTCCGGACTTCGGACGCAAGCCGCGGACGTCTCTCTGCACCAACACGTCTCTCTGCACCAACACGTCTAATCGCCCTCATCACCCTCTGCACCAACACGGCTCTCTGCACCTGGGAACAGTACGTTCCCAGTGTAGACCTTCCAAATTAGGTAGCTTCCGTGCCCTCCTCCGTGCCCGTGTGCGAATGTTCGACACGTTCGATCCCGTCACGGATACACTGAGGCTCGCGGACGACTGGATCGAGGTCGTCCATTGCTGGCACCATCTGTTTCCCGACCATGTTGTCCGCGCGAAACACATCGTGCTACCACCGCAGATACAACGAATCGGCGGCGGCCGCTGCCACATGTCGGCGTTCGGCGCCTTTCATCGCTTCGTCCATCTCATCTCGGTCGATCTTTCCAACACGACATGCCTGACAACCATTGATCAATACGCATTCTTCTCTTGTACTTCGTTGACCTCGTTGACGATCCCGGATTCGGTCTTGTACATCAACTGCTTTGCGTTCTACGGCTGCTCCTCGCTCACAAACATCGCTTTACCAAACCTCCTCACCTCTGTCGAGATGGGAACGTTCACGTTTTGCGTTTCACTCGTCACGCTCACCCTACCACGGTCCGTCACCCAGATCGACACCAATGCCTTTTCTGGCTGTGCCGCGCTCACCCACATCAAGCTCCCCAACAACCTCTACACACTCGAAGATTTCGTCTTCTACACTTGCACATCCCTTACCGATCTCACGCTCCCCAGAGGCCTCAGAATGATTGGAGATCACGCGTTCGCTTACTGCTCATCACTCCGACACATTGCCATCCCACCAACCGTCTTGGAGATTGGGAAGCATGCCTTTTGCGGCTGCACCTCCCTCCATACCGTCCTATTCGAAGACCCGAACACTTGCAAGTCCATTGGTGCCTATGCCTTTCACGATTGCTCATCACTGGTCGAGATTAACCTACCTCCCATTGCGCTTCGAGAGTCTGCTCTTCGTGGGTGCGCACTACATCAACCGAAGAGACTTCGCATCTAAGTCAAGCCAGGCCTGTGTAGGACTCACCTGCTTGAGAACAGCAAGGATCTAGGACTCGCCTGCTTGAGAACACCAAGGAATGCCTCAATGGTTGTTGTATCCAGACGTCCCTCGGCTGCGATCAGCTCGGCCTTGATAGTGCGAACCGTCAGTAGATTCAACAAAATCTCTTCACGTGCTTCATGATTAATCAGTTGGGCATTATCCTTGCCCTTAAGCTGCACTTGCTTGTCAAAATCCATCTTGAGCAATTTCGCGGTCAGTTGCTCGAGTCTCGCATCCAATAGCTTGCAGTACGCGGACGTGTTTTGAACGCTGTTCAGCAGCTCGAGGACATCACGCCTTCTGGTATCCGCCTTGTTCTGCAGCTCCGTGTTAGCAGCAAGTGTCTGATCAAGCGTTTTGGCGTTCTCCTCAAGCTCTTGCTCGAGGCGTTTCTTCTGTTCCTTCTGCTGCTGGAAGTCATGACGCAGCACAGCTTCCTTCAGGAGGACGCGCTCGATCTCCGTCTCCAGGAGCGCGTGCTGCTCCTTCCAGAGCTCGTTCTCCTCGTTCAGGTGATCGTTCTCCTCCTTCTGCTCGTTCAGGCCCTCGATCTCCTCCTTCAGGCGCTTGTTCTCCTCCTTCAGGCGCTCGTTCTCCTCCTTCAGGCGCTCGTTCTCCTCCTTCACCGTCTTCTCGAGCTTCTCGTCGCGCTTTCCTTTGTGAGGATTCTGTGGCTGCTTCATGAGCCTCTTGATCAATCTACTCTCCTCCTCGTTCACCTTTTCCTGCGCCTGCTTCGTCTCCGCCTGCGCCCGCTTCGTCTCCGCCTGCGCCCGCTTCGTCTCCGCCTGCGCCCGCTTCGTCTCCGCCTGCGCC
>MDSV01023354.1_pt1 | contig 16656 bp, 29 predicted proteins | sample 810851 | NCBI WGS metagenome assembly MDSV01 (sample SAMN05326640, study PRJNA326480) | marine metagenome | isolation source: seawater | place: Atlantic Ocean: North East | collected 2012 | reverse complement strand
TAGATGCAGCCGGAGTCACCATCAGATCAACTTCTGATCCGTGGTAAAGATCCAGTGCCTCAGCAAATTGTGCGTATGTGACTTTCTCTAAGGCCAACAGATTCGCTAGTCCGAGCATACCTAAACCAACTTGTCTATCGACAGATGGATCAAGATATTCACGGCTTTCTCCGACACCAGTTTTAGCGTGGAGATCTACCAGCTCCTGCATACCATCGCGGAATGCATAAGGGATTTCGTCAGGCTTACAAGCACCCAGGTTGATGTGCTCTAGCAGGCAGGTGCCACGTGATTTGAGGAAGACTTCAAGACACACGTTGCCGTAGATACGCTCCCAATTTTGGTCAAAGCGAATCTTAGTGAGCCAGATATCACCCTTTTGAATGCCCTTGAGAATGGCGCATTTAACCTCATAGGATGCTTCATCCCACAGCTTTTGTGAGAGATTGACGCAGCGCTTGACCCAAGGCAGATCTTCCCGAGGGGCGGTTACAAACTCAAGAATGTCAGCGTGATTGATGTCCAAGTGACACACCACAGCACCGTTCTTGTATACGCCACCACGACGTAGTACTTCATTGAGTACAGAGTAAACCTTGGCGAAGCTAACGGGACCAGAAGCGACTAAGCCCTTATCATTCTCAGTGCCATTAGGCCGGAGGTTAGACAAGTGCACAGCACAGCCAGCACCGAAACGTAAGGCGTGACTTACAAAGTCCCAAGACGCCTCAATGCCATCGGATCCTTCAATACTGTCTTGGACGACAAAGACAGTGCAGGAGGCTGGGAGTCTTTGCGAGGGGTTGTCAATCCAGTTTTGGACTCGTCCGGTTCTTGCGATTTTTGTTGAGGCATTCATATTAAGTCAGAGAGAGTGGGTGGTTGATAGTTAGGCCCTTTCAAAATCTTCCCGTCTTCACGGCGGATAGGCTTACGATCTGGTCCGAGCTTTGACATATTACTTTTGTGTACGCGATGTAGAGCGGTCATTAAATCCCACTCCATATTCTCTGCGTATTGGAACGCAACGTACACAAGATCAGCAAGCTCTTTGAGTTTGTCTTCAGCAAAGGATGCTTCCATAAACTCGTTGTACTCTTCGTGAATCAGACGTAACTGCATTGCAGTGTTATCTGGCGTATTCGCAACTCCGTAACAGTGACGGAATTCGATTGCTTGTTCTTGTGGATCTGCAGTCATTTTGCTCGTAAAGTTATTCTACCTTTTGTCAGGTCAAATGGTGACAATTCAACAGTCACTTTGTCTCCCACAAGCAGTTGAATCTTGCGGGTGATCAGACGGCCAGAAGCACGACATAAACACTCGTGACCTTCCGGATCGTCTAGGCGTACATTGAAGTATCCGTTGCCAGATTCTTTGTATATAACGCCCTTTGCTTCAATTACATTAGCTTTCTTGCTCATTCTTTATCGTAGGTAAGTATGTATTTTTTGCATTTACGCAGACTTGAATCGACAGCTGCCACGCGGGACAGCTCAGCGCCCAGTAACTTGCATAAGTTCAGGAGCTGAATATCAACTAGCGCTTGCTTTTCTTGTTCGGTCATTAGGTATATCTGTAGGGTCTGGAATCAGGTCCGGTGCCTGATCCTTAATGTCAGTAATCAGTTGAATTTCTGGGAGCATATCGTAATACTCTTCCAGACTGTCGTACGCATAGGAAAGAATATCGTCTAAGGTCATCTGACCTATAAGCGTATGAATAAACTGAGCTTGTAGTTCTGCTCTATTCATCTCTTAGGGCCATTCCCTTTTGAATCAGCAGGACGTTGCCCTGGTGCATTAGCAGGTGATTCAGACATAGGTCGTAGTTGCATAGTTTTTGATTACGCCAGGCAGAGCAGTAGTTATGTTCTGTCCGCCAACAATTGTTTCAATTGCTTCGTCTTTAAGATCGCAAAAACGGAAGCCGTCGTCGTCTGTATCAGTGTTACAAACGAGATACTCAGACGCAACTACCAATGTTGGTGTCACGTCGATATTGAGTTCTTCCGCAAGGGCAGTCTTTTGACCTGTTGGTGTTTTGAATGGCACCAACTCAATTGCGTCTCGTTGCTCACTAGGCAGAGTCTTGATATAGCTCTTTAAGCGATAGCAAGGAGGGCAGTTCTCTTGTGTAAATACAAAAATTACAGTATCAGACATTAGTCGAGAATAAGCGGAGGACAAGGTGGAAGGTATTTTTTCTCGGCGAGGTACTCGTCGATATATGCACGCTCTTCATGAGGTAAATAAGCGAAGAGCAGATTCATCACTATGTTGAGGTAGTGACGCTCGTCGTGGGGACTGTCCTGCGCAAGTGCTGCGTGACAGTGGCAAACTGCGTCAACTAAATCGTAACTGAATACGGGTATTTCTTTAAAGTCATTCATTGTTTGTTTCTGGTTCAATATATCCAAGTTTTTCAAGAGCGTATTGAGATATTACCTCTTGAATCTGACTCTCTAATTCGTCAGTATCCAGCACCTCCAGTGACAAGGAACAGATGGCCCGCCTATCGGGCAGGCTCATCTTAGGATAGTTGTCAATGAGATACTGATTGATGTCGAAGAAAAACTCTCCGTCAACTTCAGTCTTCATTGGCATCAGAATGCTTCCTCCTCAGTGACTTGAGTAGGGATGATTGAGAGGCAGCCCTGAAGCACAGAAACGGTGTCACGGATGACTTGATCTTTCAGATCGTGATTCTTAGTGGCACGTGCTTCTTTGAGAGTGTCATACATAGCTTGGTCAGAGACCTTGACGCCGTTGTCACGGATGGCAGCAAAGCAAGTGCCGTACTTGGAATTGCCCTTCCAGGTGTCGATAGCAATCAAGTGACCCAGTGCTCTCTGGTTCATCAGCCCGGAGAGGCAGATCAACATGCACTGAGACCACATGGTCGTAAGACCAGAAGTCAGACAGACAACCTTGCCGCCTTGAGTGGTGAACTCAATGTTGAGCTTGCAGCCGTCAAAGCCGGAGCTGGCGTAAGGATTCTCTTCGATCTTGATGCCAGTGATTTGCACAGGGTAGATGCGGGTAACGGGCTTACCGTTGGGTTGCATCAGTGCTTCTTTCTGGTCATCGCCCTTGTACTGGAAGAAGACAGCTTCGCTATCTTTCACCAGACCGACACCGACGAGGATGTCGTAAGAATTAGTGCTAGATCCAGCAAACTCAGCAACAAGAGCACTGGTGTCAGTGGAAGTAGCAGATTGAGAAACAATGTTGGTCATAGATATACAGTGGTTGTAAAGCCCGATTGGGCGTATTGGTAACGTCCGGCGTTAGCCGGACAGGGGTTTTATTTGTTGCGCTCTGGATGAGAGCTTTCGTGGATGTTGATCAGCACCTTGCACTCATGTTGTAAGTGAGTGAGAACGGTGGTTAGATCAGCGTGGTGCTCATTGCAGAGAGCCTTTGCAAAAGTAATGATGCCTTGAGCAACATACTTCTCTTTATTTTTATACAGCATCAGTCAGCTACGCAACGTCCGGCAAGCTCAGCAAGCTTTGCTTCCGCAAGAGCTTCTATGCATGTCCAGGCTAGCTCGCCCGATAACTGATTCTGATCACAGAAGTACTCGACTGTGTCTTCGGTCACACCAATTAGCTCATCAAGCTGGTCGTGTGTTATTTGCATTCGTGGTTGAAAGATATGAACTGCTGGCCTCGTTGGCCACATAATTAGTATACCCCGGCGTTAGCCGGGGTGCAAGCTTGTTTGTCAAATAAGTGGCATACTAATTATTTCTTTGTTCTTCTCCGAGCTGTGCGCCGAGCACGCCTAATGCCACCGCGCTTAGCAGTAGGTCTGGCACTGCCCTTACGAGCCACGCGGCGAGCCTGACGCTTCTTACGACGGTCTGTAGCGTCTCCAGCAACCTTCTTCTTGCGAGTAGTAGTTGGCTTTGCTTTGGCTTTGGCTTTGGCTTTAGGCTTAGCTGCTGCTTTTTCTGCACGCTTAGTTTCTGATTTAACGGTTTCTTTCTTTTTAGATCTGACTTCTTCCATCGTCATCTTGGCTTCAGCCTTAAGCTTGCCTTTCTTTGAAGCCATAGCTTTAGCTTTGTCAGGAGCGGAAGTCATTGCCTTACGCTTCTCGCGCTTTGCTTTCATGCGTTCAATGAAATCGTTGCGTCTAGAGTCCTTGGTATCAGCCATTGGAGTGTGTACGTCAATACTTATATTGTATGCATTAAAAAAGCCCCCATGAAGGAGGCTCTTTTACAACTAAGATACGAAATATGAGACCGTCATCTGCATCAATATGACGATACACAAACCAGGCCGCAACCACAACGGCCAGATTTAACTATAACAAAGTCATCTCAATAAAGTGACTTGTTTAATACTGGAAGGTTTGTTACGTAGCTCGTGCTTGTTTTCTAGGAGGCGTTGAATGGCCTCACTACGGCAGGAGCAATTGTCTAGGACTAGGGACGAGGATCCCAGTTCTTCAGACCAGTAACGGACGTGAAAAGTCATTGTCCGACAATCTGAGTGAAGAGAACTAAAATAATCATAAAGGTTGTGAGAATCATAATATCTAATGCAGCTATTTACAAAGTAGCTCGCAAAAATCTGCATAGACTTAGGGATAAGTGAAAAAACCCCGCGAAGCGGGGTTATTGTGATCAAACAGACACAAGTTCCTTGGCAACAGCAACTGCTTTCTTCGCATACTGCATACCAGTACCAAAGTTAGCGCTGTTGAACTTACTCAAGCGCTGCTTGTACGTAAGACGGGAGACTTTAGGAGAGGTTTCTACCTCAGTCACAGCATTGATTGCATTCCAGACAGAGCCGGATGCATATCTAGAGCCCATACCGTAGTGGTAAGCAGAGTTGAGCTGGCGATACTTGCGCATCTTGCTGAGGTCGCGGATGCCATAGGTGTCAGCAATGAACTCAGCGAAGCTAGGCAGTTCAGTAGCAGCACAAGCTTTCAAGAACTCAGTGTCTTCCTCGAAAGATTGACGAGCAACGTCAATACTTTGGATCAGAGCATCGAAGTTCTGTTCAGCCCCGCCAGTGTGGCGAACGCTTGCGTGACCACGGTTGTTGCCCATAGCAGCAGCAAGTGTGTTGCTACAGACAACCCGGACGTCAGTGAACATTGCACCGCAGCCGGTCTTACCGTCGTGACCTAGGTAACCGACGATCCGGCGACAAAGCTTGTCCCCTTCGACGATTTCCGTTGCCGCACCTTTGAGTGTGGCGGTAAAAGCGACTTTCGCTCCGTCTGCAAGTACGACGACGCTGTCCATGTCCGCCTCTTCGCGGATGAACTCCGCCATCCGCAGGAGTGAATGATTCTGGACGGTTTCGTATACGTCGGAAACTGCTCCGAGGAACTGCTGTGTATCAGCACGTACAACTCCGAAGGTGCCAGTTGGCTGGTCAATGTGCGGCAGATGGGTGTCTCCGTCGAGCCAAACTGGATAAGAAAGCTCTCGCTTCTCGACAGTGAAGAGTGCGTCTGCTGTTTCAAACGCTTCTCGCGCTGGAAGTGTGCCTTCGGTAACGGTTCCGAGACCGTGCCAGGCTTGCTCGTTGTTGCCGAACCAGCCAGAGGTGAAGTTTGCGGGCATTTGCCTTTCATATATTGAACACTTGATGAAATCCCGGCGTTAGCCGGGGGTGGCTGTTTTCTATTGCCAACCAACTGGTGCTGTCAATTTATTGTGCACGATTAAGAGCCAATTAAGTAACTAATTGCGTTTACTCAAAAGTTTTCAAGGTCTATGATTTGCTGCAGCTTGTGGGCTTTTGAGCCGGGAGTGTATTGCCCGGTCATAAACATCTGCCTAATTTGTATATCGCTTCTTACAAGACGCTCAAAGTCAGTCGATATAAGGGCGTAACAATACTCACTAACGCTTATGCCTTTCATTGCGCACACGCTCTTAAGGAGGGCGTGACACTCAGGTGCCATATTGAAGTTGACCCGCTTACTTGCTAACAAATTCCTGGTGCAAATTGGATTGAGTGTACAACACAGCTTTGTAGCGCTCGCTTCATTTACATTTGTTGCCAAAATGAGTAAATGAGTAGGCGATTAATAATAGTTAGAAGTTAGAAGTGAGAAGATTTATTAAAAGCCACAGAACTTAACGTGGTTTTCGGTGGCTATGAAATCGCAGTGATACCAAGGGTTCTCAGCTATCAGTACCCTAAAAACCACGCAAACCGCACAAGTTCCCTTATATACTCCTTTTTTATACCCCTCCCCTCCTACTACTACTAATATTTATTTTGAAGGGTTAGGGAATTAGCGTGGCTAGTGTGGTTTTGTGGTTTTCCGTGCTTGTCCTATCCAATGCTGTTTGGATCAACAGGCTGTATTGGTTTAAGTAGATCAGCAACCTTACGCTTGTAGTTAAAAACAAATTCGCCAAGACCCTCACGGTCAGTCGTGCCGTCGACAGGGTTTGTGCCAAAAATCTGTTCACTACGGTCGCCACTCATAACGTGATCTTTGTACGATTCACGCAGAGCTTGGCTCTCAGCCATACGCGGTGAGTTCTTGATTGGTGGTGGTGGTGGTGCTTCAGGAGCTTCATCGCCACCTTTACCAGCAAGTGCCATCAATGCACCTTCTACGTCAGTAGCGGTGTTGAAGTTAGTGAAGTCTTTACCGCTGTCTTTTTCAAGAGAGCTATCAAAGACTGCACCAGCGTTTATATCAATGCCGCCTTCGTCTTCACCTTGCTGCTTAAAGCCTTCAATCTCGTAAAAGTTACCAAGTCCATCAGCGACGATACCAGCGTCATGATCTGACTTAGTGGCATCAGATAGGCTGAGGCCATAATCGGAGTAATCTGCTCCAGAGGATGCAGGTCTACGAGCTACAGCTTCGGTGTTGACTTCACCGCCGCCGTCCATCGGGTCAAACTGCTCAGAGATCTTAGAGCCACGTTGACGTACACGCTTTTGCTCAACAGGATTCTTGAGAGCCCGAACGGTTTGTGTATCTCTACCTTTACCAGCGACCTTAGAAATTAGGTCGTCTTTTGACATTGCCATTTTCTTAAGCTCCGAAGTTAGATTTAGGACCGCGTGTAGGTGTGCCTGATAAGTTCAGTGCACTAGACACATTGAAGGAATATTTGTTCTTAAAATCATTGGCTGCTATTTCGTTGGTGTTGTCGATAGGGCTATCGGGAACAATGTCTTCAGTGCCTGGAGACAATCCATCAGTACTTTGATCTGGCACCTCGTTAGTGGTGGGGGTTTCCATTCCCATTTCAGAGCTGCGTGTATCAAAAGGATCATCACCGGCTTTCTTGTGAAGACGGCTGCCTGTGATACCTGCCTTGTAGTCGTCAAGCAGCTTTTCAGACTGCTGCATACGTTCAGAGTCTTTGACTTCAGGAACGATGACATCTTGAGTGTTCTGGGAAGGCCCCATGTCCTCACCGAAAGCCTTAAATGCTTTTGTCAGTTCATCAGTTGAGGTGTACTGCGAATCGATGTGGTCAAGAATGCCTTGAACATCATTTTTGCTATTGATGTCCCCAATGCCTGCACCCTTAGCGTATTTACGCTGGTCGTTGTAATCAAGGCCGTGCTTGTTGTATAACTCAGCTGCGTGCTTGTTTGCATTAGCAACCCAAGAACCAGAGGCAGAAGCCCAGGCACGGTCAGCTTCAAATCGCTTATGGTCTCTCTCTGCAAATGAACCATTGCCTAATTCGGTACCATCTTTACCGCGATATTTGTGTTGGTAGTTGGGGCCTAGGTGCTTTGATTTCCAAGCATCTTCTCCGTAATGTCTTTCAAAGACATCACGAGCGTCACCCCCTTCAGATCTGCCGCCGTAGCCAAAAGTATCTTTGTCCTTAGCCATTACATCAGATAAGCAGTATTATCCTTATTCTAACGATGACCTTTCCATGCCAAAGTAGTCACGTACTGCTTCTTCAAGTTCTTTGTAAGCTTCATACCAGTCGTTTACAAGACCATGATGGGGAAGCACGTGATAGCGATACTCGTGCCAATCCATGACATTATGGATCTTCTGTAAAGGAGGGTATTTCATGAGAATGTTTATATAAGGGGCCGCCCCTCCGTAGCTAATGGAAGGGCGATCAATTAACAGGGTGGAAACTACAAAAAATCCCTGAACCTTTGAAGTTGGTGCCTGACGTAGTTCTTCTTTGGCACTCACAAATGCTAGCTCATAAGTATACCTATTAGGGTCCAAGTTATTGCGAGCAAAACAAAGGTGGTCCAGAGGATGAGTAAATCTGTGTCTTTCATTCTTATAAGAACTTTTGCAATATATACAATAGAGAGTGTAAACGAGTACGTAGAGCAATGCCGTCGAGAGTTACTAGAACTGCTCATAAGCGGGGCTACAGAGATATCGTCTACAACATCAATCAGGACAAGTTTTACACTGATGCGGAAGGCGATTAGTTTGAAGAGATTTCAGTAACAGCTGACTCTGCTGGCTCGGGTGGCTCGGGTGGTCTGACAGAAGCAGAAGTCAATGCTTTGATTGATGCTGCGGATACGATTAGCCAATCCGAGATGGATGCAGCAAAGGCAACCAAGATCTGGTTGATGGGTGACGGGACTGACGACAGTTATCCAAATATCCGCAATCAGGTTAATCTGAACAATGTTGATTCCAGGTTAGTGTTGAAGTCAATCGTGTCTAACGACATCGAGACAGTGAATATTAATGGATTATCGTAATTAATCTGTAAGAGGAGGGAATGGACCAAGGCAGAGCTGCTTTATACGACGCCGAAGCGATCTATACAGCTCTGCGTCCGTCATCTTGCGTATTTGTTGAATACATTCTGAGCGTTCTTCACCCGACGATCCTCATGAGGCTCTGAAGGGCGGAAGAAATCGCGTCTAAGGTGCCTTGCAGCCCCCGCAGCATCCAATCCACCTAACTCGTCAAGAGAGTTGGTGTAGCCGACTAGAGAATAGCCAGGCTTTAGATCTTTCTTACCTAGATATTCGTCAGCAAAGTACTCAAGCTGAAAGTCCATTGAGTTGGGATCGACCCCAGCATCAATGGCAGCTTGACGAGCAGCATCGTAAGCAATACGGCGATCACCTGTGTACTGGCTAATGCCTCGACCGGCCTTAGCCTTCTCTTCGACGATGTCTAAGTTCTGGAGAGTTGGGTCTCCAGTTTCTGTTTGCCAATTTCCAATGAGACCAGAAGCAGCTTCAGGTGTCATTGCAGAGATTTGGCCATCGGTATATTTCCTGATGCCATCTCCAGTAAGCCATTCATATGCCTTACCGACGTTATCGACACGAGGCGGTGCTTGATGCTTGGGTTGAATGTTAAAGCCACCGGCAGGCGCAGAATCGCCATAGGTATCCTTATACGCATCAACCCGCTGCGCCGCTTCTTGACGTGGGGTAATGCCTAAATGTTGGCCAACTGCTCGGAGGCCGCCCATTATGTCCATTGTAATTACAGAGATAAGGAATAAAGTGCTGAGCTAATGTTTCACGAGTTACTAAAGTTATGTCTTGAATTAAACATACCAGTTTTAGTACCTCTCTGTGTAGAGAATGGGTTGCTATTCTTATTAGCTAAGTCTTCCATAGTTGCTTTCGCATCGAAACGACGTAGCTCCCCTAGTTGATAACCAGGGTTAGTATTCATTTTTTCATATTGACCCTTGGTAATATCCAAGAAGTCAATTGGGTTTAGTTTAGGTGTTGGCTCAGGCTGGCCGTAGTACTGACCAGCAGAGGGGTTAGAAGGTGCGGAGGGCTGTAAAGCAGGTGGATTGGTGCTTGTAATCGTTGGCCTACCCGTGCCGCCAGCGGCTACAGGAGGCTTAGGTGCACCACCCACGGCAGGGTTCTTATCCCAAGAGAACCCACGATCTGGGTTGCTCTTAGTTGGACCCTTGTATGTAGGACTGATAGGTCCATCCATAAAGTCACGTGGCTTTCCTGCCTGACTCAGGGTGTTGTTAAAGATTGCGCGTGTTGCTTTTGACTTAGAAACATCAGCCTTAGTTGGCTTAAAGTTAGGTGCGTAAGGAATACCAGGGTTCTTACCAACTTTCAGGCCCTTAGCGGCAGGGAAGAATTTGCTAGTACCAGGGGTAGCGAAGCCAGGTGTATTGACCGGCTTACTCAAACGTGACCTAGCACCCTTACCAACGTTAGTTTGTGTACGGGCAATATCGTTAATACGAGTTTGACTGAAGCCCATCGCCTTCATCCGATTGATATCGGATACTTCAAACTTATTCGGGTTCTTATCACCTTGCTTCCAGGCACTGCGCTTTGGATCACCACCTTTCTTTGCAGCTGGGCTGAAGTTAGTAAAGGGGTTAGCGCTTGCTGTCTTGAAGCCGAAGTTGCCAGTGGGCTTAGCTGGCTTCTTACCAGCAGCTATTGCTTTGTTGTATTGACCAATTTTGCTACGTGCACTGGCCCAGTCACCTTTAGATCCACCAAACTGAGATTTCTGTTTGGTACTCAGCTGAGACCACTTAGTTCCAAAGTTCTGCTGAGCGAAGGCCATACCAGAGGTAGTGCCTCGACCACCACTATTAACAGTTGATTTCTGTTGAGTGAGTGGCTTGAGGTTGCCTTGTGCCTTAGCGATAGCAAGAGCACGAGCACCAGCAGCACCAATGTTCTTGCCAGCTGCTTGTTGCCTCTGAAGATGGAGGATATTCGCTGAATACTTAGCAGAAGGTTTGGCTGGAGTTTTAACAGCCGGTTTATGAATAGCAGGCTTATTGAAAGTAATACCAGCGTATCTGGAGTTACCTGCCGCCTGCTGGTTCTTTACGTACTGCTGATAACGACCAGTCTTCTTTAAGTGCGCAACATTCTGTGCGTACGTCGGCCTAGAGCTAGCAGGTGCAGCAGGCCGAGGTGAAGGTTTAGGTGCAGGAGCTGCATAACGAGTATTCCCTTTTGCACGTTGATTAGCAACGTACTGGTCATATCTACCAGTCGACTTTAAGTGCGCAATGTTCTGCGCATAAGTGGGTTTAGGAGCCGGTCTAGGAGCCGGTCTCGGCGCAGGACGCGGAGCAGGCCGGGGTGCCGGACGTGGCGCAGGCGCTGGCGCAGGTCTAGGCGCAGGCTTACTACGACTTGCTTGCCAGGCGTTATACCGGCCAGTTGCTTTTAAGTGCGCAATGTTCTGCGCTCTTGTTGGTCTTGCCATTCTGAATAATATTTAGCGCCGTCATTTCATTGTAGTTAGAAATATTAATTAGATACGATTAAGAGAAGTAATTATAAATTAGGGCGTTGATAGGTGTCTCCCCGTTATACGAATACGCATAATGCGAGAGTAGCTGATACTGCTCGCTTATTTACATCTCCAGAAGCTATAAAGGCAAGGGCATCAGATGATGCTCTTGTAAAAGAGATTTACGAGCTTGGCTACATAGACCACCTGCTTGGTGGCTTTAAACATTTGACTGACAGGGGGATCGACGGTCGTACCAATCGTCCGCATACAACCTTGGGGTTAGGCACAGATGATCCTGCAGTAATGTCGCAGGCTGAGCAGAACCAGATGCAGATCAACGAGGTTAAGAATGCATTGAGCGGCAATGAAATCATTGACAGCTATGCAAATCAAATTAACCCCGAAGAAGCTGCATACATCAAAGGTTTAATTGCTAAGCACGTACTAGGTACAGATAGAGCAAAAGTCGGTGGACTGGGTACAGCCAACCGTCTCTATCCTTCAGAGCACCCTTTAGCAGGTGAAGTCATACCCGTTGATATGACGCCAGGGGATAGGTATGACCGTGCGGACAAGATATTTTTAGACGTGGCAGGGATGGTAGACCCTGATACTGGTGCACAGCTGACGGGTAACGAGTTAGATGCAATGCATCGTGAACCGGCAGCAGAACGACCAGACTTGATTGCTGTTCCTAGCAACATCAAGATGGGAGGTAAATCAATGAATCAATCTGACGGTAGACGTCAGGGTGATGCATTAGCAGATAGCCGCCGCACGCGCCTTGTGCGCTTGCAGGGCGAACGATTTTTGGATGAAAATGATATCCCCGCTAAACAACGCGGGGGCGTAGATACAATAACTAACCGTGAGAATCGTATAGCTAATAAGATGACACGGCAGGAGCTGCTTGATGACTATGTTGTCCGTCAAGCGTTAGAGAAAGAAGCAGATGCCATCCTCGATGAACTTCGAGGGGGGCGCTTCGCTGGAGACGTGATGATGCCATACATTAGTCAAGGACGTAGAGATAGCCCAGGCAGCAGCAAAGTAGTAATTGTTGATGCTGGCCCAGGCTCTTATGTAAGGGTGAACGGCAACGGTAAGAAAGCTGCTTAAGTCAGCTTTCCGTCGACGGTACCCTTGAATGGCACTGACGTATATCCGTCGAAAGTTCCTTCAAGAACTGGGATGTGGATTTCACGAGTGACATAGTCTACGCCTTCTGACGTAAGACCAGTCACCATCGGAGTCCCGTCTTCTTTGTAAGAGGTATACAGGCCGTACTTAGATTTCTTAATTTCAAACATAATGAGCGTAGCGAATAAAAGTAAAAGAAGGCTCCTCGTTAGAGGAGCCGTGTGTATCACCAGAGAGCTGCAACTTCTGCAGGATCTGGTTGGTCGTTCATAGCGACTGGTGCTTCGTCGACAGGAGCTGCTTGAGTAGCAGCAGCTGGAGTCATGTGCACGGGACGACGAGCGTTACGTGCAGACTTAGAGGCACTATCTTTTTTAGGGATGGGGCCTAAGCCGCCAGTCATGATCTGGACTTGAGCCATCTCAACCAGAGGACGCTGGCGCATCTGAAGCTCACCATCTTTGTTGGTGAAAGTTTCAGAGACAGACTGCAAGCGACCAGTGAGGGTAACTTGTGAACCTGAGCGCAGGTATCCAGCTTGGAACAAGCGAAGGAGACCGTCGCTGTCTGTGAATTTGACATCCATCTCAGCACCATCGCGAACGAGGGTAGAGATGATGGTCACTGACAGAAACTCGCCATTACGACCGTTCTTAACGTCAGAGTAGCTGATCCTTCCCTGAACAGTGAAGGTGTTGAATGAAGCGTAGTTTGTGTAGTCAGACATTGAATGTGATTTGAAAAAGAACATTAAAGAGAAACCCCGGCGTTAGCCGGGGTAGGGCTGTTATTCAGCCTTTAGGTTTGCAAGGTATGCACCTAGATCGTGTGTCTTCTCACCGACGACGGCGAGCACTAGACCCACGTTGTTCAAACCTTTGACTGTCCGGCGACGTACGTCAGCCCAGTCGATGTTCTTAAAGAACGCGACTGCATCGTCCACAGGTGGAAACGATGGGGTGGCAGTTTCATCCTCAACGATGAATGATCCATCAACAGGATCAAGCTGAGATTGAGTGATCATGTGTCAGTTATATGATGTTGACATCAAACAAAGGCCCGGCATTAGCCGGGTTGGCTGTTAGATCATTCCAGTTAGAAAGTGAAGTCGTCGTCACCGAGACTTACACTTTGGAATGTTTCATAGGCAGCCTTGAGCTTGCCAAGGTCAACTGCCCAGCTAAGGGCATTCATGCCTTTGCCTTTGTCAAGTTCCTTCTCTGCCACGTCTTCGTGCCAGGTGATCATCTGATCAAGGATTTTGAGGACCATAAGCTTGTGAACCATTGGGTGAGCAATGGTGTCAATAGCAGCATCTGTATGTTCGTCAACGAACTTAAGCATCTGCTCAGCCGTATGTCCGGCATATATTGCCTTCTCTGCCTGCTTCTCATCTTCAGCTTCTTGGTTAAGTTCACCAAGGACGTTGTCCGCAATCTTTTCAAGGAAAAGATCTTCGAGAGCTGAAGAAGAGATGCTGTTTGGGACCGAAGCTGTCATAGAGTGATTGTAAAGAACACTAAGAAAAGCTCCGGTGTTAGCCGGAACTGGCTGTTACTCAGAGGTAATCAACTTCGAGATAGCAGCTAGCTGCATCGGAGATGAAATCACCGACGAGTTCGTGATCTACCGGCGCACTGCCGTTAGACATCACGTGATAATCACACTCATCTACGAGGTAACGCCATGCGTCCTCGGTTTGAGGTTGGATGAGAGCCACACCAGCGACTGCAGTTGTGGATTGAATCTTGAAATCTGCCAAGATATATCATTTGTAAAGAACAAATGAAGAAAATCCCTGCGTTAGCAGGGAGAGATGGCTGTTAGTTAAATGTGAAGTATGTGTCACATTTCTTGGTGAACAATCCAGTGATTGCTGCTTCATTGCCATTGTGGTTCAAAGCAACGTCACTACCGTCGAACTCCCAGGAGCCGACCATGACTGGTTGCTTGTTTGCACTCATTGCAATTGAAACGTTGCCGTTATGGTCGAAGCCCATAAACGACCCATCGTTTGACTCAAGTACTGCAAACACTTGGCCAGGGCCTTGGTTGCAGTGAAGCTTGAAGTCAGAGGCAGGGATCTCTACGCTCTTAGCAGGCGGTGCGACAATCAATAGGAACAGAAGTCCTACCAATGATCCACAGCCGATAAAGAAGAGATCGTTGCCGATAGTCTTGAGTACTCTCTTCATCAGTCGAAGCTCCCAAAGCCAACGGCAGGGGAGAGCATTCCTGATTCAGGGCGAGAACCCCACCGACCAGCGGTGTGGATTTCGTACTCATAGTGGTTGCCCCACTTTTCTTCGTAGTGCTCGACTAGATCTTCAGCTCGATCGTAAGATCCAGCTGAGTATGACATTTGTGTCCACACAGCTTCAGGATCTGAAGTTCTGCGGCACCAGAGCACGTATTCTCCAGGAATAGACATAAGGTTGAAAGCTATTGATCAAGGAAAAAAGATCCGCTGTTAAGCGGATCTAAGATGTTCAGTTAGACGGATGTACTCAGCGTCAATCTCAACTTGAAGAGGATCTTCTGTGAGATCGAAGTACTCGTCTAGGTTGTCAAGTTCTATATCGTGCAGGAAGTCTTTCACCTCAGCAAAGCTGTTGAAAGCTGCCCAGATATTCTCGTATTTGACAGTAAACCTCGTCCTAGGTGGACGATGTTGTTGGATGATGAGAGTCAGCATCAAAGTGAGCCCCACAGAGGCTCATGGTTCTCTTCATCGAAGCCGATGTCAGAGAACGCTTGTTGTGCTTCGTAAGAAACACGAGCAGAGTGCTCTTCCAACCAACTGAGCATTTCTGCGTCGTTGGTGATCTCATCAGGGATAAAAGTGATTGACATAAGAATGGATATGAACAGTAAACAAACACCCGGCGTTAGCCGGGTGGAGGGCTGTTAGTTGCCGTTTAAGAACTCAGAGAGTTCATCCATGTACTGTTGCTTAGTCTCAAAGTGACGTCCGTGAATGACACAGGGGAACTCACGCTTGCGCGGAGCCTGCTGTTTCATTGAAAGGCGAACGTCAAAGACAGTAAGTCCTTCTTGGTCAGCAACTTGTTGGATGTAAGGATTGAAAGTCATAAAATCATTGTAGAAACAATGAAAGAAACTCCCGGTATTTACCGGGAATTGTTGTTCCCCTTCTCTATTCATATAAAATAGGGAGAGTTAGTAAAAGGTATTGTGAATAACTTACGTCTAGCTGGAGATCGCCTTGGCAGGCTGGATGATGCTATCCAGACCGCCATCAGACAGAAGCTGTACGGTGAACGGCCAGACGGAAGTTATGGAGATGGCAATCTTGCAGGTGCAAAAGCCATCGTTGCTAGCATCTTGCACGGCTCAGGTCAGCAGTTGACTGATGACGCACTTGAGCGTGCAATATATCTAGCGGGCACCAGAGGATTACAAGCAGGGGCTGTAACTGGTGCTGGTGTAGGTGTTGCTAGCCTGTTCGCTGATGAACAGGAGCCAGGCCAGCTACCGTTGAGTTAGCCCATAGCTGTATCTGTTTCACGATCTGCTTGCTTAACAGGGTTGACGATTTCGTCACTGCGATAAGCAACACCGATGCTGCCTACAGCATCGAACTCGTGATCGATAAGCGCTAGCTCAACAATGTTGTACTTGCCGGACTCCTCTTTGGGAGCATGACGTACACAGAGGGTACGGTTCTTGTGACCGAACAGTTTGATCATAATGAAATGTGATTGAACATTAAAACAACCCCCTGCGTTAGCAGGGGATGGGCTGTTTAAAAAGGACACTCTTCGTCTAGCTCGTAGATGTCCCAGTCTTCGCTGTCTTCTAGTGAATCCAGGTAGGACTGAGCTGCATCTACAGTGAAGAAGCACTTGTTGATGTAGCGTGTCTCGCTGAAGACGTGGTACGTTGTCATTGTGGAAAATATGTTTAACACAAAGAAAAACCCCGGTATTAACCGGGGTAGGGCTGTTTATGCATCAGCCTCTTTGTCGTCAAAGGGCCAAGGATTGGTGCGGAAGCACTCAAGCCAGGCCCAGACGAGATTTGTCATTGGACCTGCTTGCACAAGTGTGTAACTTGGGTCGTGAGCAGGGTCAAGGATTGCGTGGTACTGCAAGTCACGTGGAGTTGCGAAAGCAACGTAGTCGTGCTGCACTTGGTACCACATTGGTGTTGTCATTTAGAGTGTGAATTATGTGAACACAAGCCAAAGAACCGGCGTTAGCCGGTGAGGCTGTTGGCTGTTAATAGTGAAAAAAGCCGGTGCCCAGCCGCGCAGCGGGTGCTATCAGCCACCTGCTTCTTTATATAT
>MDSV01167236.1_pt1 | contig 16658 bp, 18 predicted proteins | sample 810851 | NCBI WGS metagenome assembly MDSV01 (sample SAMN05326640, study PRJNA326480) | marine metagenome | isolation source: seawater | place: Atlantic Ocean: North East | collected 2012 | reverse complement strand
TAGAAATCATATCAGGAGCAGAAAGTTTATAATTATGAGCAAAGGAATAATCACACAAGTTATAGGAGCAGTAGTAGATGTAAAGTTTGATGGAGCTTTACCAGAGATTTTAACAGCTTTAGAATGTAAAAATGGTGACAACAGATTAGTTTTAGAAGTTGCTCAACATTTAGGAGAGTCAACGGTTCGAACTATAGCAATGGATGCTACTGAAGGATTAAAAAGAGGTGATGAAGTAATCAATACTAATGCTCCTATTCAGGTTCCAGTTGGTCCAGAAACTTTAGGAAGAATTATTAATGTTATTGGAGAACCTATAGATGAAAGAGGAGAAGTCAAAACTAAAGAGTCTTGGCCAATTCATAGAGCAGCACCTGAATTTAATGACCAATCAACTGAAACAGAAATTCTAGTAACCGGTATTAAAGTAATTGATCTTTTAGCACCTTATGCAAAAGGTGGAAAAATTGGTTTATTTGGAGGTGCTGGTGTTGGAAAAACAGTATTAATTATGGAACTGATCAATAACGTAGCAAAAGCTCACGGAGGTTTTTCTGTTTTTGCTGGTGTCGGAGAAAGAACTAGGGAGGGTAATGACCTTTATCATGAGATGATAGACTCAGGAGTTATTAAAAAAGAAGGAACTGGATCTAAAGCTGCTTTGGTTTATGGACAAATGAATGAACCTCCAGGAGCAAGGGCTAGAGTTGCTTTGACAGGATTAACAGTAGCTGAGTATTTTAGAGATCAAGAAGGACAGGACGTATTATTTTTCGTAGATAATATTTTTAGATTTACTCAAGCAGGATCTGAAGTATCAGCACTTCTTGGAAGAATTCCTTCCGCTGTTGGATATCAGCCTACTTTAGCAACTGATATGGGTAATTTACAAGAAAGAATTACTACCACTAATAAAGGATCAATTACGTCTGTTCAGGCGATTTATGTTCCTGCGGATGACTTAACAGACCCTGCACCTGCAACTTCCTTTGCTCACCTTGATGCAACAACAGTATTATCAAGACAGATTGCTGAAATAGGTATTTATCCTGCAGTAGATCCGCTAGACTCAACATCAAGGATCCTTGACCCAAGAATAGTTGGGGATGAGCATTATAGAGTAGCTAGAGAAGTACAAAAGGTTCTACAAACATATAAATCTTTACAAGATATTATTGCAATTCTTGGTATGGATGAATTATCCGAAGAAGATAAATTAGTTGTTGCAAGAGCAAGAAAAATTCAAAGATTTTTATCTCAACCTTTCTTTGTTGCTGAAGTGTTTACAGGATCACCAGGAAAATTAGTTGATCTTGAATCAACTATTAAAGGATTTGCCGCAATTTGTGCTGGTGAATATGATCATTTACCAGAGGCTGCCTTTTATATGGTAGGCACAATTGAAGAAGCAGTGGAAAAAGCAGAAAAAATGGTAAAAGATGCAGCAGCTTAATGAATGAAGAATTTAAAATAGAAATAGTTAATCCAGAAAAGTCTTTTTTATCAAAAGAAGATGTTACCGAAGTTGTTGTACCAGCTTTTGAGGGAGAAATGGGAATATTAAAAGATCATATTTCTATAATTTCTTTTTTAAAACCAGGTATTATTACTATTTTTTCAAAATCAGGTGAAGAAAGGTTTTTTATTGAGGATGGAATTATGGAGTTTAAAAATAATAGTTTATCTGTTTTGACCAGTTCTATTTTTAATCTGAAAGATATCGAAAAACAAAAAATTCAAGATCTAATTAAAACTGCAGAAAAAGAGTCAAAAAACCCACAAGTAAGTGATCAAGTAAAATATTTGGCTGATCAAAAAATTGAAGTACTAAGATCTATCAATTAATATTTTATTTACTTTTTCTTGTACTTCTTTGTAAACATTAAGTTTAAAATTAACCACTAATTCAGTAATTTTTTTTAATTCTACCCATTTCCATTCTATAAATTCTGGATTTTTGGTTTTAATATTAATTTCATCATCTTCCCCAAGATATCTCATTAAAAACCATTTTTGTTTTTGTCCTTTGAATTTACCTTTCCAAATAATTCCTAATAAATTATCGGGTAAATTATACGTAAAAAAACCCTCTAATGTATGAATAAGTATAACATTTTTAATACTAGTCTCCTCTGCGAGTTCCCGATAGGCAGCAGTTAAAAAACTTTCTCCAGGATCTACTCCTCCTTGAGGCATTTGCCAGAAATTTTTTTGATTATCAATTCTTTTAGCCACAAAGACTTTATTATCTTTATTAAGCAAAACTATTCCAACACCACTTCTAAGTGGTAAATTTTTAAACTTATCTTCCATTTTATCCGTTTAAGAGTTTAATAGCGTAATTAAGCTGATTATCTGTTTTTGATTTAATTTTGAATTCTTCACTTTTTTCATCAATTTCGATATCAGGACTTACACCTACTTCTGAAATAGATTTTCCGGAAGGTAAATAATATTTAGAAACAGTTAGTCTAATGGCCCCATTATTTTTTAAAGGAATAATAGACTGAACCGAACCTTTTCCGTAACTATTCTCACCTAAAATTATTGCTCTTTTATGATCTTTGAGAGCTCCAGCAACAATCTCTGAAGCAGATGCCGATCCATAATTAATTAAGACAATTAATGTTTTACCTTTTGTTAAATCACCTTTTTTTGCAAACCATTTTCTATTTTCAGAAGATTTCCTACTTTTTGTTGATACAATTTCACCACTATCTAAAAAAAAATCTGAAATTCTAATTGCTTGAGATAATAAACCACCTGGATTATTTCTAAGATCTAAAATGTAAGCATTAATATTTTTGTTTTTTTCTAAATCTTTGATTTTTTTTTCTATTTGATCACCACTGTTTTCATTAAATGAAGTTAGTCTGATGTATCCAATGTTATTCTCTAATAAATCAGTTTTAACAGATTGTATTTCTATAATTTCTCTAACAATATTAAAAGTAAGCGCTTTTTTTTCACCTCTTCGTCTTACAGTTAGTTTTATATTTGAACCAACAGGTCCTCGCATTAAGTCAACTGCTTCGCTAAGAGATTTACCTTGAACTTGGGTATCTTCAATTTTTACAATGTAATCTCCTGCTTTTATTCCTGCTTTAGATGCAGGTGTATCATCAATTGGAGAAATTACTTTTACTACGCCTGCTTCCATGCTTACCTCTATTCCTAAACCTCCAAATTCACCACTGTTCTCTATTTGCATTTCATTAAAAATTTCAGGTGACATATATGCTGAATATGGATCAAGTGATTGAAGCAATCCGTTAATTGCAGAGTCCATGCTTTTTGATTGATCTATTTCATCAACATATTCTTTGTTTATCTTTTCTAGCACTTCACCAAATAAATCAATTTTTTTATAAATTTCACTTTCTGAAGAAAATGATAAATTTATTGAAAATAAACTATTAAAAAAAAAAATTATTATAAATAAATTTTTTTTCATATTAAGATTTTTTCTTTTGGGATTAATTCAGACCAAATTTTTTCTAACTCATAAAACTTTCTTTTTTCAGGATGAAAAATATGAACTATAACATCTATACCATCAACTAATTTCCACTCATTACTTTCATTACCTTCAATTTTAGAGTCTATAAAACCATAATCTTTAAACTTTTTTAGAACTTGATCAGATAAGGATTGAATATGTCTAGATGAAGTTCCGCTAGCTATAATCATATAATCGGCTATTGAACTCTTATCTTTAAGATTAATACTCACAATATCATGTGCTTTATTTAAGTCTAAGGTTTTAATAATGATATTCTTAATATCTGAAATTTTATCCATTAATTAATATTAGACTATCAAATTTTTCTTAATTGAGAAGATGAAATGTTGACTTTATTAAAGTCAACAAACGTAATTAATTTTCTATTTAGGCTCTTAAATGTCTTTGAATTTAAAGATTTTTTTTTATATCCATGTCTATCAAATACTATAATTTTTGATTTTTTTATAATTTGTTTCCATTTATACCATTTATGAAAATCGATCAGATTGTCTGCACCCATTAAAAAAAATAAATCATATTTTTTACTTTTACTTAAATAATTAATCAGATCTGCCGTTTTATCTGAATTAGTAATATTCTCAAAAAATTTTACTTTAATAAACTTATTTTTATTTATTATTTTTTTACAGTCAGTAATTCTCTTTTTTAAATTATTTCTACATTTTTTTTTAAAAGGATTTTGCTTAGTAATTGCCCATATTATTAATTTTAAATTAAATTTTTTCAAAGCTTCTTTGGATATTGCTAAATGACCTTGATGTGCTGGATCAAAAGATCCTCCTAAAATTCCAATACTTACTTTTTTTAATTTTGATTTATTTTCTAATTTTTCCATTACTAGATACCTGGTATTTATATGAAACAAGCTGGTTTAAGCCAACTGGTCCACGAGGAGGAAGTGTGTTTGTTGAAATTCCAACTTCACCACCAAAACCAAATTCTCCACCATCTGCAAATTGTGTAGATGTGTTGTGCATGGCAATTGAGCTTTTTACTTGTTGAAAAAATTTTTTAGCAGAATTTAAATCTTTTGTTATGATAGCATCCGTATGCATGGTGCCATACTTATTAATATGACTTATTGCTTCATCAATGTTTTTTACAGATTTTACAGAGACTATTGAGGATAAGTATTCTTTTGACCAATCACTCTCTTTAGCAATTTTAATTTTTTTTTTATAAAATCTTCTGACTTTATTATCACCGATTATTTTACAGCCATTATCTTCAAGATTAGATAATACTGGATTACAAAATTTTTTTAATAAATCTTGGTGGATCAAGATACTTTCTGTTGCACCACATATAGCAGTATTTCTCAATTTAGCATTTAATGTAATTTTTCTAGTCATTGATAAATTTGCACTTTTATCAATATATGTATGGCATATCCCTTCAAGATGGCCAATCACTGGTATTTTAGAAAAGTTTTGTACTTTTTTAACTAAACCTTTTCCTCCTCGTGGAATTATTACATCAACATATTTGATCATTTTAGTAAGCAAGTAATCAACTACTTTCCTATTTTTATTATCAATAAATTGAACATAGTTTTTATCTAATTTATTTTTTTGAAGAGCTTGTCTAAATAAATTAACAAAAATCTTATTTGAATGATATGCCTCTGAACCACCTTTTAAGATTACTGGGTTGCCAGATTTAAAACATAATGAGGCAACATCTGACGTAACGTTAGGTCTACTCTCATATATGACTGCAACTACACCAATAGAGGTTGTTACTTTTGAGATTTTAAGGCCATTAGGTCTTTTCCAAGTTTCTAATATTTGATTAACTGGATCTTTAAATTTAATAATTGTTTTTATTGAATTTATAATCTGCAAAATTCCTTTTTCATTTATGAAAAGTCTTTTAACTAAATTTTCTTTTAATCTTTTATTTTTGGCAATTTTTAAATCTTTTTTATTTTCTTTTAAAATATTTAATTGGTTTTTAAAAATTAAATCACAATAATCCTGAAGGACTTTATTTTTTTTTTTAGATTTTATATGTTTATTAAATGCTTTTTTTGATTGTTTGCCTATTTTAAGTAAATAATCTCTCATTAAATTTCAACCATATCATCTTTATGTACAACTTCTGATTTAGAAGTATATCCTAATATTCTTTCAATTTCTTTGGAATGAAGACCTAATATCTTCTCTATTTCATTTGATGAAAAGGAACTTAATCCTCTTGCACATTCTTTGTTAGATTTATCCAATATTTTTATATGATCACCTTTATTAAATTTACCACTCACTTTTTTAATTCCAGCAGCTAATAAACTTTTGCCATTTCTTAATGCCTTTTTTGCTCCCTCATCTATAGTTAATTCACCTTTTGGAGATATTGAACTAATAATCCATTTTTTTCTAGCATCTAATTTAGAAACTTTTGATATAAATAAAGTAAAAATGTTTTCTTTTACAATTCTATCAATTGGATTTAAGTATAATCCATTGGCTATAATCATATTAACCCCTGATAGCTGACAAATTTTTGCTGCCTCTATCTTTGTATTCATTCCTCCACTTCCAAATTCATTATTTCCCTTAAGATTGATATTTTTTAAATCCTCATTAAAATTTTCTACTTTTTTAATAATTTTAGCGTCATTAAAAATTTTAGGATTTTTTGTATATAAACCATCTACATCAGAAAGCAGTACTAAAGTATCAGCATTAGTGATTTGAGCAACACGAGATGCAAGCCTGTCGTTATCACCATATTTAATTTCAGTCGTAGCTGTAGTGTCATTTTCGTTAACAATAGGTATAAAATTTAGATTAAATAAATTTTCTAAAGTTCTTTTAGCATTTAAAGATCTTCTTCGTTCCTCAGTATCTTGTAAAGTTAATAAAATTTGGGAAATATTTAATTTATATTTAGAAAAAGTTTTTGAGAATAAATTCATTAATTCAATTTGGCCAATTGAAGCTATAGCTTGACTTTTATCTAATTTAAGACTTTTCTTATTGTAATTCATCTTTTTACAACCCAAAGCAATAGCACCTGAACTAACTATTATGATCTTTTTGTTTTTAGATTTTAATTTCTGAATATCTTTAGCAAAACTTGATAACCATTTTTTTCTAATTTTCTTATTTTTATCTACTAGTAGAGCGGATCCTATTTTAAAGACAATTATTTTAGAATTTTTAAGAGACATATAAAATTAGTTTTGCTTTGATTTTAGAAACGGAACTTTTTTTTAACGTAGATAGTGTTAAAACTTCCTTTTTTATATTCTTTGAAAACTCCTTTGTTATTTCTATAGTTAATTTATCATCAATCAAATCAACTTTATTTAAAACTATTAATTCTTTTTTCTTTAAAAGATTAGGACTATATCTTTTAAGTTCATTTTGTACCTGATAATAAGCTTTTTCTAGGTTATTATTTGTTATATCTATTAAATGTAAAAGGGTTTTACATCTTTCGATATGCTTCAAAAATTGTACTCCTAAACCAGTTCCCTTGTGTGCTCCTTCTATTAATCCTGGAATGTCTGCAATAGTTACTTCTTTGTCATCATATGAAGTAATACCAAGATTTGGATTTAAAGTCGTAAATTGATAGTTAGCAATTTTGGGATTTGCATTAGTGATTGAAGCCAATAAACTTGATTTTCCAGCATTAGGTAAACCTATAATTCCTACATCAGCTATTGTTTTTAGTTGTAACCAAATTGTAAATTCCTCACCTAATGTGCCTTTAGTAAACTTTTTTGGTGCTCTATTTGTAGAACTTTTAAATCGTGTATTACCTAATCCACCTTTTCCACCAGATGCTACAACAAATGTTTCCTCTGATTTTAAAAAATCATAAATTAAAGTTTTGTTATCATCTTCAAAGACTTGAGTTCCTAAAGGAACTTTAAGAATTAAGTCTTGTCCACCTTTTCCAGTACGATTTTGACCCATACCATTATCACCTCTCTCAGCTTTATGATGTTGTTGATATCGATAATCTATCAAAGTATTTAAATTTTTTTCAGATTTGAGTATTATAGATCCGCCCTTCCCACCATCACCACCATCAGGTCCGCCGTATTCAATAAACTTTTCACGCCTAAAACTTGGTGAGCCATCTCCACCATTGCCAGCTTTAACGTATATCTTTACTTGATCTAGGAATTTCATAATACAACATCTATTTTCGTTGTACTATTAGTTGGGTTTAACTGAAACGAAAGTTCTATCTGCTTTAGTTTTCTTGAAAACTACTTTCCCTTTTACAATTGAAAAAATTGAATGGTCTTTACCCATTCCTACATTTTCACCTGGGAATATTTTAGTACCTCTTTGACGAACAATTATATTTCCAGGGATAACAGCTTCACCACCATATTTTTTTACACCAAGCCTTCGCCCAGCACTATCTCGACCGTTTCTAGATGATCCACCTGCTTTTTTCGTTGCCATAAAATTAACCTACTTTTTTTCTTTTGTTGTTGCTGCTTTTTTAATAGGTACAGCTTTTTTTTCAGCTTCAGATAAAACTTTACCTTCTTTTGAAAAAATTTTATTAATTTTAATCATAGAGTATTCTTGTCTATGACCATTTTTTCTTCTTGAATTATGTCTTCTTCTTTTTTTAAAAATTAATACGGTTCTATTTTTACCATTTTTAATTATGTTAGCCTCTACTTTTGCACCAGCTACAGTTGGGGATCCAACTTCAATTATTTTATCATCTCCATAAGCAAGAATTTCTTTAAATTCTATTTTGTTATCAGTTTTTGAGACTGGTAGTTTTTCAATCTTTAAGATTTCTCCAGATTTTACTCTATACTGCTTACCACCTGTTTGTATTACTGCGTATGACATAGTTTTATAGTAAAAATTTATTAAGGCAATATAGTCTGAGCCCGTATATAGTCAAGCTCAATAACTAAAAATTATCCTTCAAATCTCTTAATTTTGAAAAGCTTTTAACGTCTTTTGCTTTTAGAAAAATATTGCACTCTATTTCCTCACTTAAAATAGTTGGCGTGCTCGGTAAATTCTTTTTAAGTTTTTTTTCAATCTTCATAATCTTTTCTTTAAGTTTAAAATTTTCAATGTCATTTGCTAAACAAAAATTTGAATTTTGTAACGTGTATTCATGTCCAAAATAAATCTCTGTTTCTTTAGGAAGATTTTTAATCTTATTTAATGAATTATACATTTGTTCATATGTCCCCTCAAAAATTTTACCACATCCAAGAGAAAACAGTGTATCACCCGTAAAAATTTTTTTTTCTTTTAAAAAATGATATGCAATGTGTCCACTTGTATGACCAGGAATGTGATAAATTTTTGCCTCAAAATTATTTCCTTTCCAAGTTTCATTGTCTTTAACGAGAATATCAATTTCTGGAATTCGATCTTTATCTCCTTTAAAACCAACTACATTTGAACCATATTTTCTCTTTAATTCAGTATTTCCACCAACATGGTCATAATGGTGATGAGTGTTAAGAATATATCTTAATTTTATATTATTATTTTCAATAAAATTTATTACAGGAGCAGACTCGCTTGGATCAACAACACAAGCAGTTTGATTAGTTTCATCAATTATTAAATAACTATAATTGTCTTTTAGGCATTTGATAATTTCAATTTTCATTTTATTTTTCAATTAAAAATATTCCAAGTTCTGAAAATAAGTTTTTTGTAAATAAATTCGATTTATTTATTGTAGATACTTTTTCGTTGATAAGAGCTAAGGATTTAAAGATCTTAAAATTCATTTTTTCAGAAAATTTGAAAAAATCCTTAATCGTACACATATGAATATTTGGGGTATTATACCATTCATTTGGTAATGTTTTAGTTACAGGCATTGTACCTTTAGCTAACAAATTAAGCCTTACCTTCCAATGACCAAAGTTTGGGATAGTAACAATTGCCTTTTTTCCTACTCTTAAAAGTTCTTTAATAACTATCTCTGGATTTATAAAAGCTTGTAAAGTTTGACCAAGAACAACGTAATCAAAAGAATTAATTGGGAATTGTTTTAAATCAAATTCAGCATTACCTTCAATAACTGTTAATCCTTTAGATATACAAATCTGAACTTTTTTCTTTGAAATCTCAATACCTCTAATATCAACACTTTTATTATTTTTAAGAAACTCCATTAAAGTTCCATCATCACAACCCACATCTAGAACTCTAGAATCTTGATCTATCATATTTGAAATTATTTTATATTCTGGTTTCATTTAAGTTATTCTATATATGATTTATCTAAAAAATTTTTGAGAGCCTTTAAGAAGTCAGGAACATCTAATAAAAAAGAGTCATGTCCTTTATCTGACTCTATTTCGACAAAGCCAACATTTGCTCCTATAGCGTTTAAGGCAATAACTATGTCTTTATTTTCTTGAGTTGGATATAGCCAATCAGATGTAAAAGATATTACGAAAAATTTAGCCTCAGTATTTATAAAAGCATTAGATAAATTTCCATTGAATTGTTTAACTAAGTCAAAATAGTCCATAGCTCTAGTTATATAAAGATAACTATTTGCATCAAATCTATCTACAAAAACAGAACCTTGGTACCTTAAATAACTTTCTATCTGGAAGTCTGCATCAAAACCGAATTTTAAATCATCTCTTTCTTGCAACTTCCTCCCAAATTTTTCTTGAAGACCTTTTTTAGATAAATAAGTAATGTGTGCAGCCATTCTTGCAACAGCCAGACCTTTTTCAGGAATAGTTTTGCTAGAAGAGTAATTTCCATTAGACCAATTATGATCTGCAGTGATTGCTTGTCTTCCAAGTTCGTTAAATGCTATATTTTGAGCAGAGTGGCTAGATGTACAAGCTATGGGTACTGCTGTTTTTGTTTTTTCTGGAAAATTACTAACAAACTGCAAAACCTGCATCCCACCCATTGAACCACCTACAACAGAAAACAGTTTTTTTATTCCAAAATAATCTAATAAATTTACTTGAGCATTAACAATATCATTGATTGTAATTACAGGAAAATCTGTACCATATACTTTTTTTGTTTGTGGATTGATATGGCTTGGGCCAAAAGAACCCATACATCCACCAATAACATTTGCACAAATAACAAAATATTTATTAGTATCAATTGATTTGTTTGGACCAACAGCATAGGACCACCAACCATCTTTTTTAGTTATAGGATTTAAGCCTGTAACAAATTGATCTCCAGTTAAAGCGTGGCACACTAAAATTGCATTATCTTTTTTTACATTAAGTGAGCCATAAGTTTCATAAGCTAAAGGGAAATTATTTATAATTTGACCACAATCTAACTTTAATGGTTTTTCAACTATAATTGTTTTTATGTTTTCTTTAATATTCATAATTAAAGCTAAAGTACGAATTGAGAGAAAAAAAACTTTTTTAGCGGTTTTTTTAAAGCGCTCGCAATTCAGTTAAATCAGCGCATAAATTTTGTACAAGATGTTATTTGGGATGTCAAATTTAAAAATATTTTAACTTATACTATATAAAAAATTGTTAATTTATTTATAAAGAGCATAAAATTTAAAAAAGATGACAACATTACGATTTAAAAAAATAAATATTGATCCTTATAAACCAGGAAAGTCTAGTATTCAAAAATTGCAAAAGATTATAAAGCTTTCGGCAAATGAATCAGCACTAGGAGTAAGTCCAAGAGCTAAAAAAATTATATCAAATAAAAGTTTGAATTTTTCGATATATCCTGATGGAAAGTCAAAAGAATTAATAAAACAAATTTCAAAAAAGTTTAAATGTGAAAGTGATAAGATCATCTGTGGTGCAGGTTCAGATGAAGTAATTCAGATGTTATGTCAACTTTTTTTAAATTCAAAGAGTGAAGCTATAGTTCCACAGTTTAGTTTTTTAATGTATAGAATTTATGCTAAAATAGTTGGTGCAAAAGTTATCTTTGCTAAAGAAAAAAACTTTAAAATTTCAATTGATGAAATACTTAAAAAAGTAACAAAAAATACAAAAGTAGTTTTTTTGGCTAATCCAAATAATCCCACAGGAACTTATCTTAATAAATTAGAATTGAACGAATTAAGAAAAAAATTAAGAAAAAATATATTATTAGTTATAGATGACGCCTATGCAGAATATATGATAGATAAAGATTATAAGTCTGGGTTAGATTTATTTAAAAAAAAAAATAATGTTTTTATTTTAAGAACATTTTCAAAAATTTATGGTTTGGCATCTCTTAGAATAGGATGGGGGTATGGAGATAAAAAAATAATTAATGCTTTGAATTTAATTAAACCACCATTTAACGTAAATGGAGTTGCACAATTAGCGGCTATGGAGTCTCTTAAAGATGCAAAATTTATAGCTCGTTCTGTTCGACACAATACTGTATATGCAACAAGATTAAAATTTTTTTTAAGTAAATATAATATTAGATCAAATGAGATTTCAGCAAATTTTTTGTTGCTAAATTTTACTAAATGTAAAATCAACGCTCAATTTTTTTATAAAAAACTTAAAATGAAAGGGATAATTTTAAGATCAACAGAATATGGCTATAAAATAAAAAATATGTTGCGATTAACAATAGGATCAAGAACTGATTGTCTAAAGTTTATGAGTGCAGTAGAAAGTATTTTTAAAAAATGAAAAATATATTATTAATAGGTTGTGGATTAATTGGTTCTTCTTTATTAAGAAGAATTCATAAAATAAGATTAGCTAAGAAAATATTTATTTATGAAAAATCAAAAATAAATATTAAAAAGATTAAAAAACTTAAATTACCCGGAATTATAGTTAACAAACCTCAGGAAGCTGTTGCTCAATCAGAATTAATTATTTTTTGTACACCAATGAGTGAATACAAAAAAATAATTTTAAAAATTAATAATAATTTAACATCAAAACATATTATAACTGATATAGGTTCATCAAAAAAAATGTCAGCTAAAACAATTAGAAAAAATTTAAAAAAAAATATTTCTTGGATTTCAAGTCATCCAATAGCAGGATCAGAAGTGAGTGGACCTGAAAATGGAAAGCAATCTTTATTTGAGAATAAATGGTGCATTTTGATAAAAGAAAAACAATCCAGAATAAAACATATAAAAGTTTTAAAAAACTTTTGGAAGAAAATGGGTTCTAAGACTGTAGTTATGGGCACAGAAAAACATGATAAAATTTTTTCAATAACTAGTCATTTGCCTCATTTAATAGCTTATAATTTAGTTAAGTCTGCACAAGATTTTGAAAAAAAACAAAAATATGATTTGCTAAAATATAGCGCTGGGGGTTTAAGAGATTTTTCAAGAATAGCTGCTTCTAATGAAATAATGTGGAGAGATATTTTTTTTAATAACAAAAACAATGTTTCTAAAGCAATTAACTTATTTATAAAGAATTTGAATGATTTTAAAAAAGATATTTCTTCAAAAAATAGTAAATCAATCTTGAAAAAATTAATTCAAACTAAAAAAGTAAGGTCTAAAATTATTGAACTTAAACTAGATACTAACAAGCCAGATTTTGGGCGGAGCTAGAATTTTTTAATATTACTAATTTTCTTAACAGATAATTTTGCAGTTTTTTGAATTAGATTAATTGTATAATTAATTGGCATTAATATTACTTTTTTCTTAGGGCCATAAGCATGAATAAATTTTGAACGATTTATACATATACCTACATGCCCTTTCCAAAAAATAATATCACCCTTAGATTTTTTATTAATCAATTTTTTTTTACAAAATTTCATTTGATCTTTCGAATCTCTTGGAAAAAAAATTCTATTATAATAGAAATAGATTTGAATTAATGCCGAACAGTCAATACCTTTTGAGGATTTTCCTCCCCATAAATATTTACTTCCTAAAAATAGTTTAAAAATTTTGATAGAGTTTTTTTCATAGTGATTTATTTTTTTTACATCATCTTTTTTAATCCATTTATTTTTTTCAAATTCAAAATATACTTTTTCACGTTTCTTAATTGAAATTCCCGATGCAAAGAAAAGAAAATCATTTGTCGGTAAAAACTTATTTTTTACTTTTTTGAAGATCTTTGATTTTAATTTATAAATTTTGTACTGTGGTTTAAAATTTAAATTGTATTGATTATTTTTTATATAACCAATATAATTATCAAAGCTTGTTTTGATTTTTAACCAACCTTTTTTTTTGGAAAGAATCTTAAATTTTTCACCATATAAAATTTGTGATGCAACCTCAGAATTATACGAAGGTTTTAAATTTATATTTCCTATTGGTAATTTAAAAAAATTATTTTTCACTTAATTTAAGTTTATCTTTAAGTATCCATAAAATAATTAGAGAGGGAATCACCATTAGAGCAGTCAAAATGAAAAAAACTCCCCAATCACCGTTTAACCAATCTACAAGAGCACCAGAGGAAGATGCTAGTGTAGTTCGTCCAGCAGTGCCAATTGAAGCTAATAGAGCATATTGGGTTGCTGTGTAAGTTCTATCAACTAATAAAGATATAAAAGCTACAAAAGCAACAGTTGCAAAGGCTGCAGCTATATCATCAAAAATAACCGCAATAGCAAAAAGAATTTCAGATTTATCACTCCATGCTAATACACTAAATAAAATATTAGTGCTCGCCATAAGAATTCCGGCTAAAAACATTGCTTTCAACACTCCTGATCTAATAACAAAAAGTCCGCCTAAAAGAGTAAAAATTACAGTAGTGACCCAACCTAAAGTTTTTGAATAAATTGCGATATCAGTTTTACTAAATCCAATTTCTTTATAAAAAATTATAGACATACGACCCAAAAATGCTTCACCTACTTTAAATAAAAAGATAAACCCTAAAATACCAATTGCAATTGAGAACCCATTTTTTTTGAAAAAGCTTATTATCGGTCCACCAATAGTACCACCAATCCATGATACAAATTGAGTAAATATATTTTCTTTTTTAAATTTATTTAAAATTAATTTATCAGCCTCTTTTTGGATATTTTGTCTTTCTGTGTATATTTTTTCACCAATAAACATGAGTCCAATATTCATTAAAATAATCAGTACTCCTAAAATCAAAAATGTAAGCTGCCAGTAATTTTCAAATCCTGCTTTTTGTAAATATTCCGCAGAAAATAGAGATAATACTCCTCCTAATTTATATCCACTCCACCAACCAACCACTGCCATAGCGGCGCCAGCCGCCATCGATTTACCCTCATTCTCACCAATTTGTTCAATTCTTAAAGCATCCACAGTAATATCTTGAGTTGCTGAAGCTATTGCAATAATTAATCCAATTAAAATTACTAAGGCTAAGTTTTCAGTAGGACTAATAATACTCCACAGAATAAGTGAGACTAAAATTAACACTTGCATTAAAACAATCCAACCTCTTCTATGACCGATTCTTTTAGTCAGTAATGGAATTTGTATTCTGTCAATTAAAGGTGCCCATAAATAATTAAAAGCATAAACTCCAAAAATTAATCCAGCCCAACCTATAGTTGATCTGCTTAAACCATCCTCTTTTAACCACAAACTTAAGCTGCTACCAATTAAAACCCAAGGAAAACCAGAAATTGCTCCTAGTAGTAAAATTTTTAACATTCTTTTATCTAGGTAAATCGAAAACATTTCAGAAAAAGTTTGTTTTTTAATCTCTATCATTTTTTAATTTCTCCAGAACGAAGGTAAAAATAAAACTAATATAGCAAATATTTCTAGTCTACCTAAAATCATACCTACAGTTAATATCCATTTTGAAATATCTGGTAATGATGAAAAATTTCCATTAGGTCCAATAATAGATCCTAATCCAGGCCCTACATTAGAAATAGATGTAGCAGCGCCAGATATTGAAGTAATAAAATCAAGACCAGTCAATGAAAGTAAAGCTGTAATAATAAAAAATATAACTAAATACATATAAATAAATGAAATTATTGATGCAACAAAATTATTATCAACCGCATTTTGATTGTATTTTAAAATAAATACTCCTTTTGGATAAATAATTTTTTTAAGTTGATTTACAACAAATGAGTAAAGGATTTGTATTCTAAATATTTTGATACCACAGGTTGTTGATCCAGCACAACCTCCTATAAACATTAATCCTAGAAATAAAACTAAAGGAAATCCACCCCAACTATCAAATTGAGCATTTACATAACCGGTACCAGTTAAAATTGAAATGACATTAAAAAAAATAGATCTTAAATTTGTCTGAGTTGAATTATTTAAAATTAAGTAAAATGACAAAATTAAAACACTAATAAATATAATTTTTAAAAAAGTTTTAATTTGAATGTCTAAAAAAAAAATCTTTTTATTGCCACTTAAGAATTTTATATAGGCTATGAAAGGAACACTTCCCAAAATTATAAAAATCATAGCGGAGATTTCAATTGAGACACTATTAAAAAAACCAATAGACTCATTATAGTTTGAAAAACCTCCTGTAGCTATTGTAGTCATCGAGTGTGTTAAGCTGTCGAAAAAGTTCATCCCAAAAATTTTGTACGAAAATGCACACAATGCTGTAAGTCCTGAATAAATATAAATTAATCTAAGAGAAATTTCTTTAGATTTTGGAAGAATTTTTTCAGAAGAGTCACTATTTGAAATTTTAAATAATTGCATACCACCAACATTCATGATTGGCATTAAAGTAATTGCCATAACAATTATACCTATTCCCCCTAACCATTGTAGAATAGCTCTCCAAAATAAAATTCCTTTAGGCATGCTTTCTAAATTTGGAATAATTGTTGAGCCAGTTGTAGTAATTCCAGACATACTTTCAAAAAAGGCATTAGTGAAAGAAAATTCTTCATTAGAAAAAATAAAAGGAAGTGATCCAAAAATTGCAATACTTAACCAAGACAAGGAAGTTAATAAAAAAGCCTGTTGCAAATTTAATTTTTTATCATGATCTAAATTTGATAAAAAAAAAAGTGTTCCAAATATTATTGTGACAATCGATGCACCAAAAAAAGATGAGTCAATTTCACTGTAAAAAAATTGAATAATTATTGGTATCAACATAAAGACCCCAAGAATTATTTGAAGAATCCCTAGGGTAAAAAAAACAGTTTTATAATTAGACATTTTGAAAGAACATTATTTTATGGTAAATAAATTTCAACTCTATAAGAATTAATAAAATCGCTAATTG
>MDSV01087668.1_pt1 | contig 16660 bp, 11 predicted proteins | sample 810851 | NCBI WGS metagenome assembly MDSV01 (sample SAMN05326640, study PRJNA326480) | marine metagenome | isolation source: seawater | place: Atlantic Ocean: North East | collected 2012 | reverse complement strand
TGGATCAGATCAAATCGCATTTGTACGTAACGTCACTTACGGACTTAATATGGTGGCTCAGTCGTTAAAAATTAATGATGGAGACAGGGTATTGGCAACTGAGCACGAGTATGGAGCCGTTAATAGGATGTGGAAAACCATATGCGAGGAGAGAGGAGCGCATTTCGTCAAAGTAAAAATGCCCCTCCCTCTCAAATCCGCATCCTCAGCGATAAATCTATTAAAGGAACAAATCGACCCCTCAGTGAAAATTGTCACATTCCCTCACATTGCCGCTGAGAGCGCACAGCTTTTACCAATCACAGAACTAACAGAAGTTGTAAGAAGCGCCGGAGCGGTGTCCGTCATTGATGGCGCTCATGCACCTGGACAAATCAAAGTTAACCTTAAAGAAATCGCCGCTGATTTTTATGTAGGCAACTGTCACAAATGGATGCTCTCACCCAAAGGAGCTGGTTTTGTTTATGCTTCCCGAAAACACGAAAATAAGATCCGCCCACCAGCAATCAGCTGGGGAAATATATCGGAAGGTGAATCATCACTGCTGCTGGAGAATGAGTGGCAGGGCACAACTGACATCTCTTCTATTCTAGCAGTTCAGGACTCGATTAATTTTCTCAACAAGAACCAATGGTTCCAGACTGTTGTTCCGCGTTCTAGTGATCTTATATCAAAGTTTCATGCAACAATTCTTGATATTACTGGGATGGATGATCTCTATTTGAGCGCTGATTTGCAACCCCCTCAGATGCGCTCTTATCTTTTACCTGAAGGAGATCATTCTTCCCTTCACGCTGAATTATTTCACCGTTTCAAGGTCGAAGTACCAGTATTTTTAAATCCAAAGGGAAACATGTTTAGAATCTCAGTTCAGGCATATAATGATGAATCTGATCTCGAGAGGCTCACAAAAGCATTGAGAGAAATGCTCGGATAACTTGAGTCAAATACTCTCAAGATAATCAATCAGCAAACGGACTCCAACGCCAGTGCCCTGCTCTCCGCCCTGATAGTCTCTCTGAGCAGCTCCCCAGGCACTACCTGCAATATCAAGATGAGCCCAAGGCGTTTCTCCAACAAAGTATGATAAGAAAGCCCCACCCGTTGAAGATCCAGCGCCCGTTGCAGGTCCACTAATATTCCTCAAATCACCTACAGATCCTTTCATTTCTTCTTTGTGAAGGTCAATAATTGGCAAAGGCCAGACCATTTCTGAAGTTCTTTTACCAGCTTCTACAAGTGCTTGAGTCAAATCTTCATCATTCCCCATGACGCCTGTAATTTCGTGCCCCAGTGCAACCACCACAGCACCGGTCAGGGTAGCCAGATCTATCATAGCATCAGGACGAATCTTTTTAACCGCATAGGCTAAAGCATCGGCAAGAATTAATCGCCCTTCAGCGTCAGTATTTAGAACTTCAATCTTTAACCCATTAGAGGCAGTCACCAAATCCCCGGGCTTTGTAGCCTTACCATCAGGAAGATTTTCCGATGCAGGAATTAACCCATGAACTTCCACGTCTGAGCTAATTGCAGAAAGGACATCAAATACGCCCAGTACTGCGGCTCCTCCAGACATATCATATTTCATCTCGTGCATCTTCCCTGAAGGTTTGAGACTGATTCCACCAGAATCAAAAGTCAGGCCCTTGCCTACGAAACAAACCTTCTTACTAGTCTTTGCCTTTGGGCGATGTACCAAATGTATTAAATAAGCAGGTTCAGATGAACCTTCAGAAACTGAAAGTAAGGACCCCATGCGCATTTTTTTCATGGATGCTTCATCAAAAATTTTCACAGAAATACTGACTGAATTCTTGGCAATTTTACGAGCCTCTCGGACCAAATCACGAGGCCTCATTTTATTAGCAGGAGTGTCTTGCAAACGCCTCGCAAGGCAATTCCCATTTCCTATTGCAATGCCGCGCTTGGCTCCTCTTTTGATAATCTCTCCAGTATGAAATATAACTTTTTTCAAGTCCCCTGTTCCCTTTTTAAAGTCGTCTAACCGATATGAGCCCATCACAGCACCTTCCGCAAGAGCCTGCCCAAAAAGACCCGCATCAAAACTATAACTTTTGGCAGCCCAATAAGTTATAGATCCTAGTTTATTTTTCCTCGCTTCTTTAACGGCGATAGCGGCAGCTCGACGAATATTTTCTGTGTCTATTTTTTTAGATTCACCTAGTCCAATTATCAGGACTTGCTGAAAGGGCCCCTTGATCGAATCAGTTAGTCTTTTTTGACCAGACTCGGCATTAAAAGACTCTAGGGCACTGGCCGGTACCTTGACACCCTGAGGTAGTTTTATCTTTTTATCATGGCAGCCAAAAACAATAAGTAGATCAGATTTGGTCAATTTGGCATTGAGGGATTTTTGCAGAAATTTCATGTGATAATTATTAGTTTAAACTGACCCGAAACCGCAGCACAAGGACCTTTAAAATCTTTAAAATATAGAATTTCTTAACTTTAACTTCATATGTTCAGTTAGATTGAAGAAATGCATTAACTCATCTCAATTGATCATCATAATAGGACAATGGAGCGGTAGCGTGTCGCTTAACCATCATCTCTTGTTATATTGTGTCCCAATTTGCAAATCAAATCCAGTCTGCACTCTCTGATGAATGCTGGGAATTAATGCTTGAGCCTGAGATTTGCGGAGAATTTTTCTCTGCACTACCTCACTGTGGAATAAGAATTCACAACTCGGAAATTTCCTGCGCTTTCACAACTGAATCACCTCAGGTGATTATTGACGATTCATGCCTTTGTTTGCCCGGATCAGGTTTGAATATTGAATTTCAAAATGTTAACAGCTCTTTTCTACGAAAAGATTCGAATTCCTCAGGGAATCTTGTACTCATCCTAACCTCCAATGACCGTAACGAACAACTCACTATTGAAGTGCCCAGATCAGCGGACCAGGCAATTGATATACTAACAAAGAAATTGATCCGCACACATGAGACCTTGCCAGATACAGGAAAAATAAAAATTACACGGCCCGCGCCGTGCCTCAGCTGCCGGAAAAAACGCGAGAATGTCCGGACAGATATTGCCTCACATCCTATCTATCACATCTTATCATTCGCTTGCTTCGTAGACCAACAAGTCTGGATCGATTTTAATAGAAAAATGCTCTCCTTTTCCAGAGCCTTTGATCCTTCTAAGGAGAGCCATCCTGAAGGAATTATTTCTATGGCTTCATCAGAAGCAATAATTTCTATGGACCTTGGAGAGATATTCAATAGCATTGCTTATCTGAATGATTTTGAGGGAACCGAATCGACAATTGTCCAATGTTACAATTCATATGGACATAAGTTACTATCACTAATTCAACAAAATACCGAACTCTTGGATTTTTGGAGCTTGATCTCTGCAACAGAAAGCCATCAATGAATAATCAAGGCAATATTCATTAGAAACTATGAACAATAAAAATTTAATTTTCAAAAGGAGATAGCCTCAGAATCATCATGACATACGGTCTAAAACTTTTCTGCCAATATATTTTATGGCTGCCTATTTTTTTTCTGATTCCTTGCCTAGCCGAATCTACGAACTGGCCAGGTTTCAGGGGAGAGGGAAATAGCAAAACTAAGATACAAAGTCTTCCGCTTAAGTGGACCGAAAAGGAAGGAATTCTATGGAAAAATCAAATTTCTGGATTTGGGCAGTCCAGTCCAGTCATTTGGAATGACAGGATCTATATAACAAGTACTGGCGGTCAGAGCAAAGAATCCTTGTACCTAGATTGCTATGATCTGAATTCCGGTAAAAGTATCTGGAAAAGGACTATAAAGGCTACAGAAACGGTCAAGAAAGTTACAAACATGATCTCACAAGGAGCGCCGACGCCTGTCACGGGTCCTGAAGGAATTTATGTCTTCTTCGAAAGCGGAGACCTTCTAGCATTTAATCATGAGGGCAAGAGACTCTGGGAGCGAAAACTGACTGAAGAATTTGGGCCCTTCAAGGGCGGGCATGGAGTAGGGTCATCTTTGGTCGGAGTTCCTGAACGGCTAGTGTTACTTATTGATCATGAAGGCCCCTCATATCTCCTTTGCGTTGATCGGGTAACAGGCAAGACTCGTTGGAAAACGTCAAGGGAACCAAGAGTTTCATGGACTACCCCTCTCTATCTTAAGCACAAAGAGGAAGAACAAATCATCATCAGTTCGAACGGTATCATAGAAAGTTATCGTCTCGATAACGGTAAGAGAATTTGGTGGTTTGATGAAATTGAAAAAAATACTGTGGCTTCTCCGAGCGCTGACGGGAATCTCATTATTGCGGGTTCTTCGTACCCTAAACAGAGCCTTGCCATTCGTCTTGGAGGAGAAGGAAATATCAGTGAAACTCACTTAGAATGGCGAGCAAAATCTGTCACCTCAAGCTTCGCATCACCATTAGTGCATCGGAACGTTGTCTATTTTATCAATCGTGCAGGCACATTACAGGCACAAAATTTTAAGGATGGCACTCAACGCTGGGAATACAAGTTACCGGATGGATGTTGGGCTTCCCCACTCGCAGCCTCTGAAAGAATTTATCTGTTCTGCAAAAATGGGAAATCTTTGGTCCTAGAAGCGTCAGAAAAGGGAGCAAAAGTACTTTCTGAAAATGTAGTTGCGGTTGCAGAAAACGATAAAGTTTATGGCTATGCAGTAAGTGAAAATAAATTTGTATTGAGAACAAGCCGCGAAATTATCTGCGTTGGAAAATAAGCTCAGGACTCTTTGCCTACACCAACAGCAACCAGATTGCCTGATGAATTTCTCGTGTAAATAATACCATTTGAAAGTACAGGAACAGTCCAGCACCGACCTCGGTTAACTTGCTCACGTGCCAAACTTTCAAATTTCTTCGGTGATGCGGCACCAACAGCAAGTTCTCCGCGCTCACTAAGGACTATGAGCTTACCAGCAGCCGCAGTGATTGTACCGCAACCAAAGCCGCCCTCTTTCCACTTCACTTTGCCCGTTTCAAATTCCATACAGACCAGTTCTTTCTTCTCCGCTCCGTGCGTATTACCACTGATGCCGTACAAATGTTTATCAATGACTACACAATTCGCCATGTGATTACTGATGGATTTGTTGCTATAGACTTCCTTTAAGCTTTTGCCGTCGAAAGTATAAAGCCCGCATCCGCGACCATAACCAGTCGAGATAAATACTTTATTTTCTATGACTATTGGTGTCGTCGCATTCGTGCTGAACCTTGTCTTCCATTCATTGACAGTGACCGTCTTCCCAGTACGAGCTTCAAGAATGACTAGGCCTTCGGTCTTCAATGTAATGAGCAGATCCTTACCTCCAAAATTAAATAGAACAGGGCTAGCGTATGCTGGTCTGAATCGTTCACTCTTCCAGATCACCTCACCCCCATCCAATGAATAAGCAATGGTCTGGGCAGCCTCAACTACTATCATTTCGCCCACAACAAGAGGAGAACCCGCAAATCCCCACTCGGCAGGTTTCTTCATCGATGAATCCTTGAGTAAGTCTCTTTCCCAGATTTTTTTACCATTTTTTGCATTGTAGGATTTAAATTTTCCGTCTTTGCCCAGTGTATAAACTTTGCCTAAGTGCACTGTCGGTGTAGCTGATGGGCCTCCCTCATGAAGCTTAGGCAATAATTCTGCCTTGTAAGTATCAGACCAAATCGTTTTACCCGTATTCGCATCAAGACAATAAACTGTTTCAGAGCCGCCCCTTCGTTTCCCGTCATGACCCAGTGTGTAAAGCCTACCCTCGGAAACAGAGACCCCAGCAAATCCAATGCCGACCTGAGACTTCCAAATCACATTGCCTATCTTGTCCGGAACCCATCCAGTCTCCGATGAAATACCATTATGATTTGGGCCCTGCCAATTGGGCCAGTCCGCGGCATTGAGCAAAGAAATAAAGCTCATGAGTATAATTGTTAGGGAAATCTTCATGCTCAAATATAGTCATGAGCGCGTGCCCGATGCAACTGACTCGTGATTGTATTTTCTTCGACAAATGGATCATTTTCATGTGATAATCTGTGACTTGTGCCAATTGAGGAAATTGATCTAAAAATTGAGGGGGATAAGCTTCCTGGGAAAGTAAAAAACTATCTCAAGGAAGCTAATCAACGAATCGATGAACTCTTTGAAACTGAAAGGAACCGCAAAGTCCCCCGTTTTATCCCCTGCAATGATGAACTCCTCTACCATTGGCTAAGTGCCATCAGCAACAGTGATTTATGTTTGGGTAAAGTGTACTGTGAATGGGGCAGTGGTTATGGCGTGGGCACTTGTCTAGCTTCCTTACTAGGATACGAATCATATGGTATAGAAATTGAACCGTCTCTGATTAAAGCATCCAGAAAATTGGCTCAAGACTCAAATATATCGGTCACTATCATTGAACGCGATTATATGCCTGAAGGCTTTGAATGTTATGAAGGTTCTGGTGGGGCTGAACTTATCAGGCCTGAAAACTACACTTACCAAGAAAGGAGCGAATCAAGACCAGGTTATGAAGGAATGGACGCTGATCTGGATGAAGTGGATCTTTTTTTTATTTATCCGTGGCCAGGTGAGCAGGAATTTGTACTCGAATTTTTTCAGGCAGTTGCAGCTGATGGAGCGCTGTGCCTAATCTACCTAGGAGATGATGAGTTTGGCCTGTACCAGAAAACCGCTGACCCTTTTGATTAAAAAATCATTACTAGAGAGGGGATGCTTTAAAAACAACTTTATAATCCTTTGTAGGGTCACAGGACTTGGGATTGGGTATGAGTATAAAATCATCGGTCAGCACTGGCTTTAATTCGCTACCTTCAAGAATCTCAAAATTCCCTATCCTTTTGGAAAAATAGTGCACGATGGGGCGCCATCCTCTTTGAGAGCCGTTCGTATTAATAGGGTTAAAAGATTTTTTGCCTCTTATCGGACTTATCTTGAAGGTATAAATAGAATCCTTTTCGTTTAATGACTGCTGGTAAGCACGTTCTCCCTTAGCCAACTTCGCGTCCCAACCAGGATCTCCATAGAAAACGACTGAGTCTCTATCAAAGAGAAGACCCGCAGCATCTTGGACGCGTAGACTAGCCTTCTTAGCCGCTTCTGTGATCTTGACCTTAGATCCAATCGCAGTGGCTTGGTTAGGGTCAGTCATTTCCTTAGTCGCGAGGCCAGGAAAGAATGTTTCCAGACGATGGATGAGGGCGTGTTGGTTGGCAAAGAACGCTTCGGCGAAAGTGTATCTTCCTGGTTGTTCAACAAAATAATCCAAACATCCCCAACCTGCGTAACCGTACCAGGTCGGGACAGTGTACCCCAGCATCTGCCTCACTCCTCCACTCTTTAACCATGCCAGTGCCATCGCCTGTTGATCGTCAATGTGGCCCATCAGACAATTGCCAATCGGCATATAAACTTTTGGATTTGGCGAATTTATTGCAAATTTTTTCCCTTTCGTATCCTGACCAAAAAGGTTTCCATCCTTGCTCTTAAAGTAACCGTTTTGGTAAGAGAAACCGATTTGCCAACCTCTCTCGGTTGCGTGACCGGAAGTGACAAAGAGTTGGGCTTTGTATTCTGTGAGCGTTTTTGCAAGTGCCTCGGTACTATCGACTGATCCACTCGATTCAATGGGATTCTGATTCCTACTTTTCCGCACAATCTTTCCCTTTTTTAATTCGCAGTGCCAGACCCCCTCCAAACAATGCTCAAGTGCCAGCTCGGTTCCCGAGGCGACACGTTCGATGGTCAGAGGCTCTCGTGTCTTTGCAATACTCAAAGCATTTTCGGAATCATACCCCGTGAGAATACCCCAGATAGTATCAGTATACGGGTCCTCATCAATTTTTCTGGTGAGTTGATGAATCTTTGCAACCCAGGCCCGCGTCACTTCAGGATGCTTAGCTACAAAGCATGTGTATTTCGGTTTTATTTTCCTCAGTTCCTCGAGTATCCCTTCAGGTTTTCCATCTGGAAAATGCATTGCTTTAGAAGATTCATATTTAGACTCCAATGCATTAATTACCTTTTCCCATGCAGGGTCAGAACCGGTACTCTCAGAGCTAAGAACTAAATAGTGGATAGGATCAGCTTGAACAACTCTGATCAAAAAAAGCAAAGCTAAAGAAAAGGATGCAAACTTCATAATGAAGATTCTTGCTCGGATCCGCTACCTGATCAATAGAAAGGATCTCAATTCCAAGAATCGTTTCTTAGCAATCAAAACTAAAATGTCATCGAAGCCCCAAAAATAAAGTTGATCCCAGGCTCGTTCTGACCCGATCCGTGAATGCGATATTCCTCGTCAGTGATATTTTCTAGAGACAATGTCAGAAGCAATTGTTCACTTATCTGGAACCCATACCTCAAATTGAAAATAGCATATCCGGGAGTTCCCTCAGAAGGTATTCTCTGAGAATCGCCCTTGTCCCGTGTGTTCAAATTGTCTTGTTTTGCAGCAATAAAACTACTCATCTCAAGCCATTGAGAATCAGATAATTCATATCTCAATCCAAAAATTCCTGAAGGGGGGAGGAGCCGGCTCACAGGTTCACTGCGTGATGAAGCTGAGGAATCGGGAAAAGTATCTGCCACCCCATCATTGAACGCAAAGGATCCAAAGGCACTGAAACGGTCACTTATCCTATATGAAGCGTCCAGCTCAATGCCATAAACGTGACCCTCTGAACCATTCTTTTTGATTACCTCTAATTCGTCCTCAATGACCCTACCCGTCGGTGTACGAACAATCATATCCCTAATGTCCGTATAGAAAATAGAGATGCCTGCACTAAATTTATTATCATCAAAACGAGATCCTAACTCATAGGAAAGAAATTTTTCAGGATCGAGATCTGTAGAAGGCGTTTCAATTTCGTTCGATCTTGCCGAATCCAATCTCGAAAGATCAGAAAAATTAGGAGCCCTGAAACCTTGTGATGCCCCACCAAAAACATTGAATTTCCCACTACTCCCTACCTTGTAGACTCCCCTGAGACTACTCGACATGTCATCCCAATCATTCTTCATTGAGCTGGGGTTCTTTGAAACCGGATCCTCAAACTTTCCAATATCAGCAATGACATGAGTGAACCGGCTCCCAAAATTAATATCAAAATGATCTGTCACATTGATTTGATTCTGAATGAAAACGCCAAACTGTTCGTACGTTGAATCATCTCCAAAAGGACCTTGGATTCTTTCCCTTATAACATTTCCTTCCTGATCAAGATCATCTCGAAAAGTATCTGCCCGGTCCCTATAATAACTTGTCCCATAACTCAACTTACCTATTCCCGCATCACTTTCCATCTGCAGCCAGGCTCCCAGACTATCCAAATCAAATCCTTGGTAATCTGCCTTGCCACTAGATTTAATACGGTAACGACTCTCTTCATGATTATGCCACGATAAGCTAGTATGTATTTTCTGGATCGGACCATCCAAGTCATCTGCTTTGATTTGGGCATATGCTAATCGGCGCGACTGATCTCCTGACCGGCGCAACTCACGACCAACTGAAGTGCCCTCCCAAGAACGCCCATATATGGTTTTGTGAACTCTCCATAAATCATTCTGCTCAAATTGCTGATAAGCAAAAGTTCCCCTCATATTTTCATTGAAGTAATGATCCATTCTCAAATCAAAGCCTGCCTCATCAAAACCTGTATGTGGAAGCTCTCCTAATCCAGAAGCTTTAATGTTTCCGATACTTCTGTCCGTGAATCCCAGAATGACACCCGTGCTCTGACCAATGCCGACAATTCCCTCGGCCCTTCCAGTATGACTCTGCTCCGCAGATGAGCCCCGATAAAGCATGCTTCCTGCGCTAAATAGTTGATTTTTTCCATATGCTAATGGGTCAGCACTTTTGGTGATCACATTCACAGTTCCGCCGATAGCATCGCTTCCATAAAGCACAGATCCCTGACCCTTAATGAGTTCAATTCTAGATATGCTGAGCGGATCGACAGTTGCCCAGTACTGATTAGGCCCCTCACGAAACGCTGCGTGGTTGAGCCTAATTCCATCGATCAAAAGTAAATTTCTGAACCCTGTAAATCCACGTATGAAAGGAGAGCCCTTCCCATTAGCAGTTTTCTGAACAAGGACACTAGGGTTAGAACGAAATGCCTCAGGTAGGCTACGAGGCATGTCTTCAAGAATGTCTCTCTCTTCAATCAAGTAAACATCATGAGGAACGTCATTGACTAATTCATTGAACCGTGTCGCTGTGACTGTGACTGGTTCAAGTTCCTGTGACTCTTCTAAACTATCAGCAAATAGTTGATAGGTAGTGATATATAAAATGGAGATAAGGTAGCGCATTTTATTAGTGCACTCTGTACATAACTCTAAAGCTTAATTATTATTAGGTGATCCTCGATTAATCGGTTTTTACTAATAATAGCATAGTGCAAAAATCTTTCTAATTGGCCTTAGCTGCTTTCTTTTTAAACGAATACTTGCCAACTTTAGCCGTGAAAATTTTATCCTTGCCTCTCTGAAAACCTGTCACAATCTGCACATCATGTGGAGCAACGCCTCTCCACAATTGAAATCTTCTCGTTGAATTATTCCAATAGACCCATTTTTGATTTTGTGGAGGAACCTCTGCAGTAATTGCCGTGAATTTCTCTTCCCTAGGATTAACTAATCTTGGAAGACCAAAGTCACCATTAGCCATCGCTAGACGCGTAAGGATTAATTTTGCATTGTCAGATTCACTGAACCAACCCCCGGCTAACTGATATCGATAAACTACTTCATTTAATTCCTCAACATCGGAAACTAGGCTTCCCAATGTTTTAGGATTCTCATCAGCCGCTCTAAGTTCAGAGTTGCTAGTACCGATAATAAAAAGCAATGAAGCAAAGAGGCTGGGTCTAAAAAAACTAATCAATTCATCAAGTCGTTTCTTCATAATGGAACGTAGGAATATCTCACTTTACCCAAATAGAATCAAATATTTTACAGGAAATGAGTCTCAATTTATGCAATTTTTCTCATAAATGAGAACTTATGGCCCAGCCATTACATTATTCTCTCAAATAGTCTCCTACTACCTCTTCTGTCTCGGAGCTTTTCTCTTACCCTTTGATCCCGGTGAGGCCCTCTTAACCTTGGCTGCTTTCTTTCTTGCCGTGCTCCACTTGGGTTTTCGCTTTCGACGCGCTTCCTGCGTTTCGCCTGGCCTGGCCTTCTTGGGTCCTCTCGAGGTTTTCTTTTTTATATCAAATTCACTCTTGGACTTTTTACGAACTCTCCTAACCTTCGTTTCCCTCTCCTCTGTGGTTGTTCTAGAACTATCTGATCGTTTTCGATTCGAATCTCTACGACTTCTCTCTGGTCTAGATCTCGTACCTCTTTCCGGTTTAGATCCGGCCCTTGGAGCTCCTCTCCCCGAACGGCTACGTGGCCTTTGCCTAGTCCTTCCCTTTTTTGAAGAAAATCCTTGTTCTATTGATTCTCCTTCAAAACCAGTAATCTCCGATCTTTCAATCTTTTTTCCAAGAAGTTCTTCGACGGCTGCAAGTTTGTTCCTCTCTGCCTTGCAAACTAATGAATGCGCATCTCCCTTCTCCTCGGCGCGGCCTGTCCGTCCAATCCGATGCACATAATCTTCAGCCACGTCAGGTAATTCATAGTTAACGACTCGTGGCAATTGCCTTATATCTAGGCCGCGAGAAGCAACGTCCGTCGCTACTAGGACTCTTACAGAACCCTTCTTGAATCGGTCCAGTGCTCGGGTCCTTTGTCCCTGAGACTTGTCCCCATGAATGGCCACCGCATCAACGCCCGTCTTTGAAAGGTACCTTGAAAGTTTTTCCGCTCCGTGCCTAGTCCTAGCAAAAATTAGGACCTGATTCCAATCCCCAGATTCGATCAGTTCCACAAGTAATTCACGCTTACGGCTCTGTTCGACAGGATGCACAATCTGTCGGACCTGTTCTGCTGCTGTGTTGCGTCTCGCAACCTCTATCTTTTCCGGATCATCTAGGAGCTTTTTCGATAATCTTCTAATCTCATCAGAATACGTTGCAGAAAAAAGGAGATTCTGCCGAGACTCAGGGAGTAAGGCTATGATCTTGCGAATGTCAGGCATGAAGCCCATGTCAAGCATCCGGTCCGCCTCATCGAGCACAAATGTCTCTACGCTTGAAAGCTTAATCGTTCCTCCTTGAGCATGGTCCAAGAGTCGGCCAGGAGTCGCAACGACGATTCCCACACCTCTCCTCAATAAACTTACCTGAGGCCCCATTTTAACACCTCCATAGATTGCACAGGAATAAACGCCTAACCCTTTTCCATAATCGACAACGAAACGTTCGACCTGAGCTGCGAGCTCACGCGTTGGGGCCAGAATTAATGCTCTTGGAGACCGGTCCTTCGTTCGGTTCTGAAATAATTGCTGCAATATCGGCAGAACGAAAGCTGCTGTTTTACCCGTTCCAGTCTGTGCTCCGCCGATCACATCCCGGCCAGATAAGATTGCAGGAATTGCCTTGGCCTGAATGGGTGTGGGTACCTTGTAACCTTTCTTCTGAACTGCTTTCAAAAGTTGCGGAATGAGGCCTAGCGAATCAAAGGATGCCATCTGTTCAACCCCAGTACGCCAGTTTTACCAATGATGATAATCAAATCGCCAAGAATCTGCGTCTTTTAGTTTCAATGCTTCCTAATAAGAACCAGACGATGCCTATCGAAAATAGGTCACAAAATGATCATTCCAATTAAATGGCCCTGATCGGTTTTTAATTGGAATTCATGATTTCCTCAATTTCTTCAACTTCGACAGGAATCGTTGCCATCAGATCAATGTTTTCATCTCTTCCAATGAAATAGTTGTTTTCCAAACGGCATCCAAAATTTTCTTCACGGATATAAATGCCAGGCTCAATAGTAAAGACCATGCCTTCGCATATTGGCTTCCAGTTATCACCTACGTCATGAACATCTAGTCCAATGTGGTGACTAGTGCCATGCATAAAATATTTCTTGTACGCAGGTTTATCAGGGTCCTGATCATCAACGTCTTTTTGTGTAATGAGTCCTAATTCTAAGAGCTCAGATTGTACTAACTTTCCTACCTCCTCCTGATAATCCTTAAGAATCATTCCTGGACGAAGCATTGCATTGCATGCCCTCATAGTTCTCAGAACAGCCTCATATACAGAACGTTGCCTGTCAGTGAAACGACCATTGACGGGAACGGTCCTCGTCAGATCAGAATTATAGTTTGCATAGCGTGAAGCAACATCCATCAAGACCATTTGCCCATCTTGGCATGTGTCATGATTCTCTAGATAATGAAGAACACATGCATTTTTTCCGGAACCAATGATTGGATCATAGGCAAAACCATCGGATCCATGACTGAGGTACTCATGAAGGAGTTCGGCCTCAATTTGATATTCTTTGACTCCTGGCTTAATGAACTTTAGTACTCGCCTAAATCCAGACTCAGTGATATCACAAGCCTTCTTGATCAGGTCCACTTCTAGATCACTCTTGACGATTCGAAGTTCGGCCATGATTGGGGCCAAGCGCTGAAAATCATGTAAAGGATATTGTCTCATTGTCTCACGAATGAAACGTAAATCACGAGTCTCAACACGGTCCGTTGCTCTGGCATGTTCATTCGTGTTAAGGAAAACGTGCTCTGCCTGAGTCATTAACATTCTCAGAGTACCAGCAAAAGCATCTACCCAATGAACGTTATGAATTCCGGAAGTTTCTCTAGCAGATTCCTTCGTGTGTTTGTCACCTTCCCATATCGCAATCAATTCTGATGTTTCCTTGGTAAACAGCATTTCTCTCTGCTTTTCATCAGGAGCATCCGGAAATAGAACCAGGATCGTCTCCTCCTGATGAATGCCGCTCAGATAGAAAATATCAGAATTCTGGCGCAAGAGCATGGACCCGTCCGCATTAGTTGGGAGGATATCATTTGAGTTAAGAATAACTAAAGAATTCGGGGGGAGCCTCTGCCTAAGACGCTCGCGGTTTTGTTCAAAAAGCTTTGGATCAATTTTTTGATAACGCATTGGACTCACTGAATAAGCTATTCAAGAACACGAGTCGAGCTCATAACTTAAAGCCTCGCAAATTTTTTGACTTTAGCTGGTATTATTAACAATAATCGCTGAACAAAATATCATTATCGGATCTAAGAGCTCTGCAGAAGCCCCCTAATATAACCAGCCGCGTAAAGTCTCCCCTGCATTTCATAACCGGGTGACTCATTCGAGTCTCCCAGCATCGAAGGAACATGATCCGGCCGAATTGTTCCTTCATAGCCTATTTCTTTTAATGCACGAACGATCGAAGGTAAATCCAAGTCACCATTGTCATGCCACGTCTCTCTGAATGAGCTTGCATCGCCGGTCGTATTCCTCAAATGGACAAAATGAATATGCTCTTTGAGGGTCCTAATGCCGGCTACCAAATCCTCTCCAGTAGGTCCTAATGAACCAGTACAAAAACAAATTCCATTACTGGAGCTAGGCGCTATTTCTGTGACACGTTTCATGGCCTCAATACCAGTTATGATCTGTTTATTGCCCCAGAAATCAGGGAGAGGAGGGTCATCAGGATGAATGGCAAGCTTGACTCTAGCCTCCTCTGCTATGGGAAGAATCTGATCGAGAAACCATTCAAGGTTCTCCCAAAGTTCCTTCGCCGAGGTTTTAGTTTCAGGTGCCCCGTCAGCATCGGTGATTGTCCGTTGATCTGCCCCATGATCAAATCCGGTCGTGTAGGATCCTCCACGCTCAGGATTTAATTTTGTTGTTCTGCACCAATCCTCACTAGGCATCCAATTATAACATAATACCTCAAGGCCCAGTTCTCCCATTTCCCGGATAAGAGACTTTATCTTTTCAACCTGACCATCACGCCCAGATAAATTATGAACGATCTGATCATGAGGAAGTTTTCTTTCAATGTGTGTTAATCTCATGCCAAATGAATCCACCATTCGTTTGGCTTTTATTAGAGAATCTTTCTCAGGTCCCGGGTACACCAAAACGATCTCCTCGACACCAATCTGTGCCGCGAGTTGGAGATTTTCCTCAGAGAATGGAGTCAATATCATAGAAAGGCGCATGACATGTAGCTCTAACGTTAATTATTAAAGCATCAAACAATGAATTTGAGACAAAGGCAAACACTGCCTATTAATAATGGAGTGAGTTCGTTAGAATAAGTGATGTTCCTTCAGTCGTCAGTCATGCTCCTAGTAGCCCTGTTTTTCTTCTCTGCATGTAATAAAAAGCAGGGCAAGGACTTTGATTCTCACGAATTAAAGGAAACAACACTTCAAAGTGAGCAACCAACAATAAAAGAAAGTGAGCAATTAGCAGCGCAAATAGAATCAGAACTGATTCTATTTGCGCAACAAATCATTTCAGGAGCTTTACCTGATTCATTCTCAGACAATGAAAAATGGAGCCTATTCTCTAATCGATTCATTAATTCTTCCGAACAGAGCCGAAACATTAAGGCATCAGTTTTTGAAATGTGGCATGAGAAAAACACAATCCAAACCGTTGCGAGAATTGAAATGAAAGCCCGTTTGAATAACCAAAATTATTTCGGTCTAATTACCCAATTCAAATCCTCATGGTCAAAGAATGAGACCGGGCAATTAAAGGCCCTAAAAATCGGTGATCCAGAACAAACGGTTCTCAATGAAAGTCCCGCCCTATGGTTCAATGATGAAACGGATCGATTAACAGCTAAAGAACCGGCATTCACAGAGCATCTTTCAATGGGTCTGGATTTTTGGCTTAAACGGATCGAATCAATTCATGGGATAGATGCTTTCATAAATAATGGTATGGCCCTCGGTGACTTTGATGGTGATGGTAGAGATGACATATATGTTTGTCAGCCAGGTGGGCTTCCTAATCGGCTCTTTCTGCACCAAGCAGATAACACTATCAAAGAGGCACCTAAAAGAACTGGTGCCAATTATCTTGATCATACGAGCTCTGCTCTTTTCATTGACATTGACAATGATGGAGACCAGGACCTGACATTAGCTACACCTTCAGGAATAGTTTTGCTTGAAAATGATAAGCATTTATCTTTTATCGAGCGAGGAATCTTACAAACTGATGAGGTTGATTGTCATTCATTGAGCGCAACTGATTTTGATATGGATGGGAACCTGGACCTACTCATCACTTTTGCTTTGGGTTCCCGGTCACTGGATGATGATTCTTCTTTTCGTTTTGATGATGCTAGGGACGGGGGCTCTAACCAACTCTTCAGGGGCGACGGTAAATGGTCCTTTTCTGAAGTGACGGCACTGACTGGCCTGTCTGAGGGCAATGATAGACATAGCTTAGCAGCCTCATGGCACGATTATGATCTGGACGGTGATCCAGACTTATACATTGCCAACGATTATGGCCAAAATCAGATGTACAGGAACGATGTTCGTGAAGGTTCTAGATTCTTTTCTGAAATCGCAAATGAGATTGGAATTGAAGACCGCGGAGCAGGGATGTCTGTGAGTTGGGCCGATTATAATAGGGACGGCTTACCCGATCTGTACGTTGGAAACATGTATTCCAATGCAGGAAAAAGAATCACAGGGCTCAGCGGATTCTTACCAAAAAATAAGAATCTCACAAAACATTACCGTCG
>MDSV01184670.1_pt1 | contig 16661 bp, 20 predicted proteins | sample 810851 | NCBI WGS metagenome assembly MDSV01 (sample SAMN05326640, study PRJNA326480) | marine metagenome | isolation source: seawater | place: Atlantic Ocean: North East | collected 2012 | reverse complement strand
GCGACGGTGTATCCGTTCCGAGTGCACGAGCTCGCGACTCTACAAGACGCGCCACAGCGTCCGGAAGATCCTCCCGCGATACGTGCGTCACGCTGGCGGCCACATTGTCTATAAGGCGAACCACATCGTCCGTGTTCCGAAGCGTCAATGCCCTTCGGCCGCCTTGTACGAGACGAATGTAAAGGGTCTTTCCGTCGTCGTGTACGCACCGAATGCATCCCTGGCCCTGTCGTCGCATTGATTCCGTCAGCAGGGAAGAGACGCTGCGAAAGGTCTCATGCGCCTCCGAACGTTCCTCGCTAGTCTGACGCTGACGTTCCTGGAATCGCTGACGCGCGCGACAAAACATGACTAGGAGCTCATTGTCCATTCTCGCAACCTGTTTGTCTAATGTCGAATATATTTTATGCACACACCGTTAGTACGCATCATGTCTCACAGGGCCGTCGTCCTGCACGTATCTGCCATATATCTATCACTCATTGCACTACTGCGCATCATGGTGGACGCCACCTCGGAAAATCATCGCCATGTGCAACGCCTTGTGGACTACGCGAACGAGTCGTACGATCAGATGAACTCCGCAACAGGTGCGAGTCAGCGGCTCCAATTCGCGAGCATGACACTCGCGCTCTATACAGTGCTCCTGGAAACGGAGAGCGTACCACGCGTCGTCGTCGACCGTTTCGCACAGTGCGACGTGCAGCGACGAACAAGACGTCTAAAGCGCACAGTCGAAAGTTTGCTGGTACCAACCGAATCAGTGTCATCGATGGTCCAGAGTGCATAGCGTATCGGTCGATGCACAATGTCTACCCTACGCGATCGACTGACCCGTGCTGCTACGGATGCAGTCTCATCACAACCGTCACAGCAATCTACGGTGATTCCATACGACTGCATCCGCGATTTTCTAGAGGAGCATCGCATGGTACAGCTGTTTCGAATGTCCACACGTGACTTGCACTCCGCGCTTCTTTATGTGGAACGCAATCTCAAACCACAGCCCCCTGAGGACGAGACTCCAACACAAACACCCGAGAAACGTCCTTACGACTGTACGGAATGCAATGCTGGCTATTTTTTGTTGGATGCACACAATGGAAATCACGTTTGCGGTAATTGTGGTGTCATTCCTCACCACGGTTCCATCAACGTCGAACGCGAATGGATCGACGACGTCACGGATGCGCAGCTCGCACCGCGTGGCAAGCGTCCAAAGTACATACCTGGAGTCCCAAAGTGGATGGTCGACAAGTTGTCGTCCAATCCTCGCATGGCGTATGAACGTTCCACCCTTTCTGAAATGGAGAACATGAACGGGTACATGAATCTCTCTCCCGATACCGTGCACGCAGCCCATCGCAACTTTCTACGTTGGACGGAGAATGGATACAATAGAGATGTGAAGATGGCGGCGTGTATGTTTCACGCCATCCTCCGAAGTCAGTTTCTGTCAGACACGGAGGTGCGAGGGATGGTGCGTCAGCGGAAGAGCATCCCTCAAGTTGAGGACCCGACGCCGGACCCGACGTTTCCGTGTCGTTGTGGTATGTTGCATTACTCGAAGAAGGCGGCGCGGTTCCATTCGTGTCGTAGTATGTGATTCAAAAAGAAATGTGAATCTCTGGTCACTCGTTTGATTTTAGGGACCCATGGAGTCGAGCATGTGGTTGTGTTGTATGTTTTCAAGGATTTCTTCCACATTTGGGATGACGTCCTCCACAACAGAATTCTGGACCTGAATTTGGTTTGTGGTCATGGTGCCGCGCGTCTGACCGGCGATTCGAACTATATCACTGGTCGTTTCCGAAACGAGACGCTGTAATGTCCACGTAGAGGAACGATCTGACGATGTGGAGATGGTCCGTATCTCCTCCATTCGATTTAGGATATGCACCATCTCTTCCTCTGTCACCAACTGCGAAAGCTGTTGCATGCAGTCCATGAGAGTTGAGTTCCATGCAATAAGATCCGTTCGCTCGGCAACGCGCCCGGAGAAGACGGGGCGGCGTCTCAGCACTTTTCGTAATGTGATGTACCCAACCCCAAAGGCACCCATCACAATAAGATTTTTCATTCCACGTTTATAGTAGATGCGCAAAAAATGTTACGTCTGAATCACCGCACCGTTTCCTTGTACTTAAGAAGATCCATTCGTGGGAGACCGTGTGCCTCGCGAGTGTATCGCGCCAGGCGAAGGGTTGTAGGAATGATAGGGCGACTCACGTGTTTCAAATAGTGGAGGAACACGGATTTGTCGTCACGCAGGAGTGTCGCCACGGACGCGCAAAATTCGACGAAGAGATCGTCCTTCGAGTAGTTGCGAGCCTGAATGGCGCAGAGTACGAGAACGTCTGCGGCCTCTACATGAGAAATGACTGCTCCATGAAGGAGGTACCGTTCTGCGAGGTCTGCAAGGTGAATGGACGTCACGGGAGGAGTGAGACTCATATTGATTTCGTTCCTCATGTACCAACACCATCGGAACGAATGGTCTGCCCCACCAGGTCTCCCACGCGCCTTTCGGTTTACCGTTGTGACATGGCGTTTGTAATGCTCGGCGCATGCGGTGCACGGTATGATTTCTGGCACAAGAACAAGGAGAAAACGTTGGACGACGTCCACAAGGTCATCAGAAATGTTCCATGTGCATGCAAGCATGAGACGCCACATGGTGGGACCCCATAGACTAGGACGCATTGCACGCACAGTGTGAGGTTTGACGGTGAGCACTGGAAAAAAGGCAGCAGTGCGCACAAACGTACAATCTAATTTTTGCATCTCACACCAAAAATGGAGGAACAGCGACGCGCGTATAGCGCCTTCATGACACTTCGATCATCGGGTGTGGGGCCTGCGAATGAGCCAATCGCTCATCTCCAATTTTACGATGGGGATACGTCCTCCCACATGTCGGGACCTCTCGTCGCGTTTACGCGCGAAAACGTGGTAGAGGAGTTCAACGTCGAGTCGGAACTGATTCGTTGGCTCCTGAACCAGATGTCGACATACGAACCCACGCGCCAGTGCATCGTCGGTCTCGTCTTCGACAAGTCCACCATTCTTTCCGACGTGCTAATGGTGAGGCATTAGCGATTCGGTAGTGTATAAAAAAAATATACCCCCAGTGGGGAAAAGGGATGACCACCCCGTTGAACGATAGCGAAATTCCCGACGTGATCCTAAAGGGATGTAAAACTCCCGCATCAATGTTTGTACGAGTGATTGTAACGGGAATCCTTTGTTGGATTGTGTACACAATGAGCTGGGGTATGGCGAACTCTCTATTGCAGCGCGTTGGACTGTCATTCCCATTCATTGTGACGGTCGCGGCGTGTGCGGTAGTGTACATCGCTGCGAGTCCCACATACAATTTCGTCACGGACAACCTTCGCAACTGTTCCCAGTACCATCGTTTCAAACGACTCTTTAGAGACGAGTTTGGTAAAAAGGGTGTCGATCGTCCGATGGCACTCAGAGAGGCAGAGGAGCGATTGGAAAATGAACGCCACATGAGGCACAGACAACGTAGTGGGATCAATGTGCGCAAAAATCTTGGGAATGGTACGAGTATGAGTTGGAGTATGGGTTACTGACAAAAGCATACCGTCGCGTCCCCTCGTCGGTAAAACGCCCTCAGAATGATTGAGACGAGATCCTCACGCAATGCGACGTATAGAGACGTTGGAACTATGCCTTGTCGGACGTTCTCTGCAATTGTCGTGCAAAGAGCATGGCGCAGGCACATGGTGCAGATGATGATGCACATTCGCGCGTGGTCGCGGAAGATGTCTCGATGCGTCGTGTGCGAAGACGAGTGTGCGACCCTCTTTCGATGCGCCAATGGTCACGGATGCTGTGTCGGGTGCGACGCGTCCATTACGGATCAGCGTTGTCCCGTTTGTCGCGAGCCTAGACACTCGAATGTCGACCAAACTCTAACGACGCTCCTTGTTGCCACACACGCACGGCAACTCTGCGCTGCGTGCAACATATACGTGGACACGCACCAATGCGAGCACCACCGCGCGTGGTGCCCATCACACATGTTCACGTGTCCCGTTTCGTCGTGCCAGCAAACGATACGTGCGTCAGAGCTCGCACAGCACGTGTGTCATCACAACAACGTGACGCGCGTTGACCCATCTCATGAGTTTGTGATTGTTGCGAATCGATACAGCGAGGATACCGTTCTTGTGGTGGATGACGACGTGATCGTGGTGTCGACTACGGCTCGCAACAATTCCCTCAATGACATCATTTCGGGCGGAATTATTTTTGGCATTCGATGTTATTATCGCGATTCGAGAGTGGGGGTGTGGTCGTGTAGGGTGCGCCAGGTGCAAACGTCAACGTCGAACGACAATGACCAATATATGGAGGAGTATCATGTGGGAGTCGTCCCCGCAATGATCGCATCACGGGAACACATTGTAATTGCGCCGTACACGCCTCACATTATGCCTCGATGTGTGGACACGAGTTCCTCCGGTTCACGGTCCACATTGGTTCTCACGGAGACTGGTCGTCAGCTGACGCGCCGCCTTGCCAATCATGGAATCCGCGACGTTCCGTGGGTTACCAAACCAGTCAAGGAGGTCACGTTGGGAGGTCCTCCAACCTGCGTCATGCGAGTCCGTTTGACGCGTCTGCAGGCACCGGTTGGACGTGTGTTTGTGGACTGAAAAAACAAGCACATAAAAAAATGTGACACAATAGTGCAACAAACATGTCGTACACGGAGAGTGCCACGGAGGGTAATTGGATAGGGATGTTGCGTTTCGCGGTGCTCAACGGTGCGTTCTGGGCAGTGGGGACGTCATGGTCGACCGCCATTCGCGCAGTGACGTTACAAATCGTACCGAATGATGCACATGACGTTGTGTTCGGTGAGATTGCAGCAGCAACCGTCACCACGTTGATATCCGTAATGGTTTCCTACGCCGTCATGCGCCGTAGATGCTGTGGTGGACAATCTAATGGGGAGGAATCGCAGTGTGACGCCACAGTTGCGAAGACGCGCCCTCGCGCATCGCGCATCTGAGAGGGATGCGTATATAGAGAATCTCCATGGGTGTCGTGGTTTTGGTACAGTAGGAGGTCGTCACGACATTCAATGACCGCGCCTCAGCCCAGACCACTTCCAACCTCGTTCGAGGCATGGCGCTCTTCGTTGGAAGATGGAAGCAATGTGCGACATTCGCGCATCGACAATGTCACGAAGAGCGTTGAGGGAAAAGCACGCGGACGCAATGTCGTCGTCACCGGCACTCAACCGTTGAAAGATGTCTGCGCCAGACAGGACGAGCAGCTCGAGAGTGTACCCCACTTCGCGTCTAAATTCAAAGGTTCGCTCCATGCGCTCCATCGTCACCATGTAGGCGTCGCGCGTGACGTCTCCGAGGATGAATGCGATTCGGACGGGTCGGAACTGTTCGTGAGCGTTCCACATTAGGGGATAGTGGTGTCGCATGCGTTGTGAAAGGTGAATGCACTCCAACGCGTCAATGACAATGGGAGCGAAGACGGAGAGGTTGTTGATTGCAAGCGAGTCGCGTATGAAGGCGTTGTGCACGACAATGCCGTCTGGAAGACCGCCACAGGGAACGTCGTCCACCTCGCGTTGTACCCGATGGGGATGTCGCAGATTTCCATGGTTGTTGTTGGTGAGGAACGCGCGGTGATCGGGATTGTGCGGGTTGTTGCCTCTTGTTTCGATTATTCGCTCCGTATCCCAGTTCCAAAAGGTGTGGCAGTGAGGGCACCACATGGTCGGACATCCCTCCGTACGCAGAGACGGTGCCCGGCAGCGCACACAGGGTTTGCAATCACGCAGGATCGTCTGGCGTGACGCGACTATGTTCTCGTCGCACTCGTGCTCGGTCTCGTCGTCGATCCGTTCTCCACAACGTGCGCACGTCCGACGGGTGCATGTTTGACAGACAAGTTGCTGTGTGTGCACGGGATGAGCGGAAAGGAACCCCGGACAGTCCCGTTCCGTGCATCGTTTTAAAAGGGTGTGCGTGGTTGGTCGCGCACCGTACACCAGGGCATTCCGAATATTCCTGTACTGCGGGACGAGGTCCATGCGACCGTTCCGAATCTCGCGTGCGAGCGCGAGCATCTCCGTCGTTAGTAGACGTTCCGTACGAATCTGCGACGCCTCTGGTGCGGTATCCGCAATGAGGGTCTCATCCACCCGTCGGAGTTCTTCGCGACGCATGCGACGATACGTTGTGTTCCAAAACGTCTTCCCCAGACGTTGCACGGTCTCGTCCACCGACCACACACGATGACATCCAATACACGCACACGTTTTCGTGAATTCCATTACACAACGACGTGAACAACTACGACATGTGTTCGTGCCACAGGAACACGCACGTTCTACCACACGCGCGGCATTACAAATGGAACACGACATAGGTTGTTTATGGTCACATGCAAAAAAAGGAGTTGGTTCTACTATTCACGTACGCACATATACCCATTGTTTACTTCTTGCTGCGCGAGCGCGACTTCTTCCTCTTCAGGGCGGCGAGAATGGTCTTCGCGGCAGACTTCTTACGGTACCTCCGCATCTTGGACTGGAACTCCTTCTTCGAGTAGCAGCGCTTCGGGCTCGACTTCGACTTGGGATTGCGTCCGTACGAGCACCCACGCTTCCGTTTCGGCGACAGCTTGGCGAGATGCTGCTTCTTGGAAATGCACTTTCCCTTGACACGCTGGTAGGAACAACCCTTCGCTGGCATGGTTGGTGTGTGTGTTTGTTGAATAGGTGGGTGAGAAAAAAAATGTGAGCGTGTCAGTGTTTTCCTAATCACACCCACTCATGAAGACACTATATCTCATGTTCACAATCGAACTGGTTGGAAACGCCCTTGTAGAACTTGTGGGGGCGTTTGCGCAACTTCATGTCACACATGGCGCGACACCGCGAGTAATATTGGGAGAGTCATTCACGGACGACTCATTCATGGACGACTCATCCAGCAACGTTCAAATTTGTTGCGGTGTCGGGGCAACAGAAGTACTTTGGGACGGACAGGATTTTCGGATCACCGTGGACGCAGACACATCTCATCCTCTCCCGGTAATGAATCGAGAGCGCTATAGCTGTCATCATGAGACTGTTACTCTCATGGGCCCATCACGCGATGCGGTGATGGCGTTTTTGAATGCAGCACAACGCCATATAGAGCGACAGGTACCGGATCGTTTTCGCACCCTCTCATGGGATGCGCAGTGTGAGCACTGGCGCCGCCAGGGGGCTCCTCGACGACGTCCGTGGGTGAGCATGATCATGGATGACAACACGGAGAACATCATTGTCAACGATTTGACCGAGTTCTTTAGTGAGGAAACGAGGGCTTGGTACGAGAGTCATGGCATACCCTACCGACGCGGGTTTCTTTTTTACGGCCCACCCGGTACGGGGAAAACGTCGTGCATCTCGGCACTGGCGTCCCGCTTCGGATGCAATGTGTACAAACTGAATCTTGTTGCCAAGGGTTTGACGGACGATTCCCTCCAAATGGCGATCAACACCATAAAAAAAAGGGCCCTCGTGGTTCTCGAGGACGCCGATTGCCTCTTCGATACGCACCGTGAGAAGACGGATCACAACGCCGTGATCACATTTTCTGGTCTTTTGAACGCGGTCGACGGACTACAGACCACGCAGCAGGGAACCATCTTTATTTTTACCACAAATCACAGGGAACGTCTCGATGCCGCGTTGCGTCGAAAGGGACGCATTGACATGGAACTCTCATTCGACGTGTGTACAGTGGATCAGACGAAACGAATGTTCAAACGATTTTACCCGGACGCAACGGCCAAGGAGATGGAGACATTTGTGACAAACGTTCGACGCGCACATTCCTCTACGATGCCTACACCCGCCGATTTGCAGGAGTTCTTTGTCCGATGTCGCAAAACGCCATCAGGAGTGGCGTGTCACAATGTGTCCTTTGACGCTACTACGTCTCGTTGCCTGGACATGTGGACGTAAGCGGCACACAGATGGTCGGCGATTTCCGCGTTTGGTGTGTCGATCATTTGTACGCGTAGCACATGACACGACGTGTTTCCGGGTGCACGCAGGCGATGTTGCGCGAGTGGTTTATGTTGTATAGTCGAGAGTCCCCTACCCCCCCCCCCACGACAACGTCAAGAGTACGATCATGACCGCGTCTTCTTACCCTTTTTATTGGAACGCCTTTTAGGTTTCACATCCTGAAACACGTTGAATCTCATCATCTGAGCGGTGGTGAGCATTGGACGAGAAGTTCCGGTGGTGGGCATAGGGCCAAGGGCGCGAAATTTTTCAAGAAGTTGTCGCTGCCTGTATCTCTTCAAATCTGCAGCATCCGCGGGGGTCATGGAGCGCCGCCGCGAGGGACGTGAGGAGGAACGAAAGCGTTGCGGCGATTTCATGGGTTGTAATGAGGAAGGTGGAAAAAAAGTAACATGCAGTGCACAATGAGTGTGGAACCACCTTGTTCCGTGAGCAACGGGAAGTTGGCACAGTGCTCTGCGAATGCTGAGGTGAGGGTAAGGACGGGTGCACACACGCGCCACGAGTCGTACAGGGTTGGTACATGCAATAGATAGAGAAAGAGGTCTGGTACCAACGAAAAGCGAAATGCCAATGCTCCTCCCGTCGCGCTCTCGTGTCGCTGCCGCAACGCAGGATGATGCACGTGTTTTTCTCAGTGGTATTTGCCTTGCGATCGGTCTCACACAGGGTTACCAAAGCACGTTTGGAAAGCGCGTTCTTTGGATGATTTTTATCGGTTTGGTTTCGGAGTGCAGTGAGTTTTATGAACGTTCCCTCGATCAACACTTTCTCCACTACCCAATCAAGGTGTTCAACTGCACGCACGGCATCGTACTCGCGACCGTGCGAGATTACCAGATGAACATCAACCTGTTCATACCCTGTTCCGACGATACCGCCGAGGCGCTCTACGATTGGATGACGACCCGACTGAACAAGGACTTTTACGACTATGCCATCGATATGCGTCCCATCCTTCGTTTCATTCGGTTTCCACAACCGCATATCTGGCGCAGAAACATGATCCCGTCTGCTCGACGTCTGCATGATCTCGAGTACGATGCAGCACGTCGCGTCATCGTGTTTGAGGAGTACGTGTTACCCATTACAGAGGTCATTACGGATGTCAATGACCTGTCCAAGTATCGACCAATTCGCCGTATGGACGTGACGGACGGTGACGACACTCTCTACTGGCATCGTTTCGAGTGCGGCACTATCGTCGGTTTCCACAACCCCCATGTGGAACTGCACACGTCTTGTCGCGTTCCTCGCCCCACCTTTCCGATCACGTCCCATCTAACTCCAATCTGCAAGAGGGTTGTGCGGGCATTGGAACCGACGTGCGGTGCGGACTGCATCGACATTATCGAAACCGAATGCATCACAGTGGAGGCACGGCGCGTCTTTGTCGGCATTCATCGTTCTCGTTTCGGCATCACGGACGAACTCATCGTTGCAGTGGGTGCGTACCTAGGAGATTCACTCAGTGAAAAGTCGAAGAACCTCATGCTAGCCGAGTTTTCCATCGTCTACGAAACAATGCGTAAATTTGCGGGAGAGCCGGCGACGTACACGCGACTTCTCGAAGGCCTCATGAATTGGTTGGATCATTTCCAGCAGACGGACATGTGGCGCCACTGGCTTCTCACGTCTCCCTTCATGCATGCGCTTGTAGACGCGGTGCAGACTCCGCACATGCGTCGCATTTGCGTTCAGCACCCTGTTCTCTACCACATAATATCCGCAACGCTTTGTTCCAACCATTCGACACCGTCTGAGTGGTCGCGCGAGACTACGGAACGAGCTCATATGGTCTGCCACGCGACAAACGTTGAGAATGGTACGTACGTTCAAACGCTCCGACGTCTTTACGATGACTGGACACAGGGCAACCTTCAGGCATTGGAGGAACTGTCGACTGAGAAGACGGAGAGTGACGTTTATCCCCTGACGGAGACCACCACATCCGCCGAGTTTGAGGAGGTGGATCTAAGTGTGGAAACGCCCATAGCACTCACCACATCATCGTCCCCCGCATACGGGGATGAAACGCAGGTGTCGGGCACGCACGATGAGGTGGTGGCACGCATCGCTGCTGACGTACTCGAAAACGCGTACGAATGCACCCTCATTGGTTCTGGCATCTTTTACAATGGGAGCGACGTGGACATTGTGGTGCACGTGCCTGACGTAGAGAGCCTGGAGATTGCGTATGAACTCGTGGAACGCATGACGGGTTGGCGTCGGCAATACGATCGAGTGTCGACAGAACACATTGCCGTTCTGCGGGGGGAGTTTGAGGGACACAAGGTGGATGCACAGGTATGGCGTGGAGTGCATTCCCTTGAACGAACACGTGCAGAGGAGGAAACGCATCGCGCTCTGACGCTGACGCGAGCGTTGCGTGAGAAGACCGACGTGCACCTTCGTCACATGGTGCACGAGTTCCACATCTTTATGGATCACGTTGGGTTCAAGGGACATTGCCACTGTCGCCTCCCGGGGGTGGCAGTCACGTGCATGGCAATCGTTGTAGCACGCAACGGCACCGTCTCATCCCGTTCCTCCATGCTCGAACACATGCGCACGCACTTGGAGACGGACGTGCCGTGCTTCAACCTTGACGATGATAACGTCTCTGAGCAGCGCCGAGATCGACCCGTTTGCGCCGTGCAAGTCATCGTCAACGAGGTCAATGCTGCGTCGCGCATGACAACCTGCGTTACGCGCCACCTACTGGACACTATTGCATGGTCGTTGCATACTCACCGCACTACCTCTCCGCGCGCATGGCGCGCGCGTCACATGATCACGTGTCTGCGCATGCGTCCTCAACACGACTCGAGCCGCACAATCGCCCTAACTCTGCACTCGTCGATGTCAAAAATGGACGGTCATCCATTGGTGGACACTGCCTACGCAGACGAGCATCCAGAGACGGGTGACATTCTCGTCCGTGTGACGCTTCGGCGTGACAAACGCTACGCGTTTCGAGGTACGGAGACGATTGCGCGCATTTCGGGTACAGAATCCATTGTGATGGTCTCTCGCAACGGCGGAGCGCGACAATGGCCACTCTGCACTCACCCGTGCACCAATGCGTCAACGTCTCTCGCGACCTGTATTGCCAATTTAGTGGATGAGATGTTCGTGCGCGTGGACGACGAATTGTGCGTGCCAAATGCACCGCATCTGATGAGCGATCTACTTGGTTACTTTAACGTTCGGCATTGGATGCGCGTGGACGTGTGAGTGAGGAGAAAGAGAATGCTGAGAAGGTACCACCATGCGACCAGCATTGCTGCCGCAGATACGGACGGGGTGGTTGGGAAATGAAGAGGAGGTTCGGTTTCGTCGTCCTGACGCAGACGTCGCAACAGTTCCTGAAGAGTAGGGTGCGATAATATCTGGCACAGTGCATGGGGGTGTGATGGGTTCATGGAATGGTGTTTTTGTGGACGTGCGCAAAAAAGAATTGTGGGTGCATGTATTAAATGACATGAGGGACACTAAAGGTACTATACCACCTGTGCAAATATCACCTGTCGAATTGACCCCTCGCACCATGCAGAAACATGCCGAATTGGCAATGTATGGGAACAAGACGTGTTCTCTGCCCAATATGAACGCGTCGTGTTTTGCAGTAGAACGGTGTGCGATGGCGGGAAAGAATCAGGTACATTTTCCGTCCGGAAACGTCCTTGCAGGTGTAAAGTTTACGCTCGTCGCACATTCTTTACGTTCGGATGAGGGAACAGGGACCACAGGAGTGGATAATTTTGTGGGTTGCGTTTGTGTCGGTCCAGCGTCAATCTATGAATCTCACATGTATCCCTCAACAATCGACGTGTCCAATGCACACGTGATCTACAACCTCTGTGTGTCCAATACATTCCAAGGGGGAGGAGTGGGGCGGCAACTTGTAAACACCGCGCGATCGCGTGTCTCGGGACCACTCTACCTATTCGTCCTCAATACCGGTACGAACTCTTCCAATACAGACATCGCGACTGTAATGTCAGCTCGAGTGCCACGACTAGAGGCAACGTACGCCCGCATGGGTTTCAAACGACTTGCAAACACGGGCTCACACACTCTATTCCAGGTCACCTGACCGGTACTGGCGTGCCCGTGGTGCGCATTGACTAATCAGTTGCACCGGAATGCGTCCTGCATCGATCTGGAACGCCTGTAGGAGAAGAGAGCGCGCAACCGTGCTCTCGTCCAACTTGTCGTACCAGAAGTGTCGAGCGTCGCCTGTTCGGACGCACTGTGCGAACACAGTGTACGGTGTGCCGACAGCAGACGCGTGATCGCAAACCCCACGAAGCAGTGCATGGAACGTGACACTTCCCACTCCCGAACCCTGATGGCTTGCGGAGACGGCAAACGAGTCGATGCAGCACGCCAGGTGACCGTCGTAGGTATGGTAAATAACGAGTGCAAAAGTTGAGACGCAGACCCCATGCGAGTTGTACACTGCATAAAGCCCGGCAACATCATCTGCAAGGTTGCGTCGCATGGCACCCTCGCCGTAGGCGTTTCCGAACCGCTCTACGAGAACACCATTGGCATTGATTCCATGGTGTGACGTTGCCGTGTGCACGCGATGGGCGACGAAAGTACCGTGAGAAAGCGTTTCCATGAACTGTACGCACGCAATCGACGTCAGCGTTGGTGCGTCTGCATATCTCGACTCGTAGCTCTTGTTCCATGTTCGAATGACAGATCGCACATGGCGATCAGACGTCAGTCCATCCACATCAATCGCCTCCCTGTTGCCGCGTTTGTTTCCACGGTTGCAAATGTCGTACCTCATGGAGACGACGCATGGTGACGATCCACAGAGCGACGGAAACAGAGACGGAGGCACCATGCGGTTCTCGAGTAGAAACGACGGCCAGTATTCGTCGGATTCCTCCATCTCTACAGTAACCACACCACCGAATGCCTGACGGACGAATCGAAGTGCGACGGAGAGACTACCCCTGTGATGCAGCACCATACTGTCGTCCTCCGTCAACATCCATTCGTGAGATGCGACGACGCATGTAAACGCCGAACGATGCACTCGCGAAATCACGACAAGAGAGAAGACGCGACCGATGCTGTTGGAAGTTGCATTTCGGAGGTTTCCCCACAAACCAGACGACACATTCCAGTCGTCCGATACGTGGTGCATCACCAGGTCGTGCGTTCGGTATCGGTCCAGTGCATCTGAGATGATCTGCAGCGTCGCTCGTTGGTGGCAAAAAATACGCAAACTCGCGCATGAGGCGAGTCGTGCATGACGAGGGTCGTCAAAGGCGTACACTCCCTGGAACCATCGCCGTGGGGAATTGTAGCACCAAGCGTTTTGTACCACAGACGGACACATGTCATGAAGACAGCTGCTGAGCACTCGATGGTCGTCACACGGCTCGCTGATGGTCGTCGCTGGAGAAGTAGGAGGGAGCAACGAAGAGAGATTCATCCACTCCTCGTTGCAAATCATGCGGTGCAAATCATCCGGAGAAACGGTACATGTCTGGTTGTACAGACAGGAGGCGATGTGCCGCACGCGCGCGTCGCGTATGCACGGCATGATCTCTCCCATGCAGACGCGTGTGGTGCCGTCGACCTCACCGCAGACTCCCAGACGCTCCTCCAATGCCTCCATGTCTTTTCTTTTGGTACCAACTCAGTATTTACGATGTGTCAGTTACTTTTCGCACAAACATCCGGGCTGCTTTGTAACGGATGAAACGTTGTACCTATCCCGATTCTTCCATTCACGAAGTTGTCGTTTTGGAAAACATTTTTCGCGAACGCGTTTTACGCGGAGTGTTTCGGGAAATGACTGTAGTGCTTTATCGCATCCTTCCAACCGACGTCATAGATCACATCTGCAATATGGCATACCCTTTAGCGCGCTCCGCACATCTCGGAGAGGGTCAAGGTGTATTTTGGATCGAGTACAACACCCACAAACCGGCGACAACATTTTACCGCGTGTAGTCATAAGGAAACCATGCCGACTGCGTCTGGATTGGGATTCGTGGACCGCGAGCACCCTCCCCCTCGCATGATGGTGCGCGACACCTCCACCTCTCTCCCCCCACCCACATCCATCAAATACGTCCCAACGCGACCAGAACGCCTCTCATGCTGTCTTCTCATCACGACGGTCGTCACGGCGGCCCTTGCCACACTTTCATGGTTCGTCGCCACATTTGAACACTCATGAGATGAATCAGTGTTACAGGTCGCCGTACCAGATCCATTCCGTACGCACTCATGTTGGCATCCGAACATGATTTGTGGACGTCGCACGCCGTGCAGGCGTCTGATGTTCCTACACGATGGGGAGACATACAGGATGGATACATTCGTTTGCGCGACGATGGAGTGGATGCATGGCCGCACGCCCTTGTGTCACCCAACACCTTTTGGTATTTTTTTCCACGCGTTCCGTCCCCGGAACGTCCGTGGGAACACACACTCGTTCGTCATATTCAGGAGGAGGGTTGCGATGCCACCCTGGAGGTGCATCTCTTTGTCGTCCGTTCCCACATGGAATCATACGGTGTTTGGACGGCGGTGGCGCTTCAGGAAATCGACGATGTGCGCTCCCTTCTCACGCTGCACCGACGACGCTCCGTGCAGCCGATGCCTACATCACCACCTCTGAGACAGGCACCGTTTCATGTACGCGTACATGAACACTATATTCGACGAAATGTTCCTCATGGATGGTCGTTGTGTCACGAGGAGCGCAACGGACCCAGTGTCATAAATGGCAAACGCTACCATGTGGATACCCTCAAGTGCGATCTAATCCTGGCTCGTGGATGTGAGCGAGTGTGTGTGGTTTCGGTTCCCATGGAAAGTTACGTGTCTCCTCACCAACTCTCGCGATGCACATACCTGCGAGATCGAATGTTGTGTCGTGTGGTTCTGGTCGTTGGAACGCCTCCTGACCTGCAATGGTTAGATTTCGGATGTCCCGACGAGGCTCGCGGACCGGTACGGCACTTGTCGTTGGACTGGCTCCATACAGTGAACGACTAAACAGTATGTCGCGTCGAGCGATGCGATTAAACACACCACGAACGCAATAAACACCGAACCTATGTCGTCGAATGTTCGAAGGCACTCAGGGTAACCAATGTGGTGGTTATCGTAGGTAAAGTGGGAGGGTGAGGGGCGTGACAAACATTGGAGTACCAATCAGTCCAAATTAAAGGGGTGGAAACGCGGAACCCGGTGGGTGAAGCAATAACCGTGTTTCTGCGTGTTTTCTACATTTAAAAACTTGTCGCGTTTGGTACCAATGAGGTAACGTCCTGGTACCAAACTCTCCCCAAAATAATGCAGTCGACTGTCACCACAACCAAGGGGCGTGCGCGGCTCCTCCTCTTCCACTCCTCCGAGTTTTCCACGAGCTTTGTCAAGACCACCAAGGACAATGGCGACCCGGCGTATTCCATTGTGACGGAGTCTGCTAACAACTCCCCTACGGTCCTGCGTCTTATCAACGACGACGGCGTCGCCAAGATTACCATCAAGGGCAAGAACGAGAACAACATCCATCCGGAGGATGTTCCTCTCCTCACGTCCAGGGTCGACGAGGTCTTCACGGCGGTGACGGCACTGACGAGTGTCACGACGCGCAAGTCCATTCTCATCCTCACCGAGGGCGAGAACTTCCACCCCGATGCGCCATACACGCTCCTGATTCGCAAGTTCCTAGAGTCTCCGGACCACACGGTGTACGCACTCATGTGCAAGGACCCTCCGTCGGGTGGACTCGTGTCGGTGGCCTTTCACGACTCGTGGGATCCGATTCTGAAGTCGCTCCCGACGGTGGACGAGTCCCCGCACCACTTTTTTGGAGTCACCGAGGGCAAGGCTGCATTCACCTACGGTATGGCCGATGTGGTGGTCAATCTCGGAAGCGACCTCTACAAGTTCAAGCCGGATGGAACCACCAAGACCCAGGGCTACCTCGAACTCGAAGACCTCCGCGCGTCGCCGTCCCAGTGGGACGTCCTCGTCGAAGAGAACGCGTACACCGTCTTTGAACGCCGCCTCGCCGTGTTTGACACGCCGTATGGGAATGGCGGGGTTTGAGGGGTTTTAAGTTGTGCACATGAGGGGTTGCAACTGTGTGTAACGGCGTTTCGTGCCGCGTACCAACTAAGAAGAAAGCATGGAGCCCACCAAGACTCCCAAACGTGTGCGTCGCAAGTCTCCACCCCCGGGTCTTCCACCCATGATGATATTAATGCGTTGCATGGGTGTCGTCTTCGTCACACCCTACACTCTTACACTGGAGGATGACCGTTTGCGTGTGTAGAGACGGATGCGTGTCCTCGAAATATTGAACGGTACACTCTCGTCCTGGATCACGGGAGCGACGCTCTGGTAAAGACGTGTCCGATGTCTTCTTGTATTTCCTGTCGGTATGCAGTTTTTGAGAGTGCGTCTGTACGTGCGCACTACTTATCCACCACAGGTTTGTAAGAACGGGTAAAAAAATGTCCGAGGTTTTTCGGTTTGCTCTAAAACGGAGGCGCACGCATCGTACAACATGGTGGCGCCTCACAAACAT
>MDSV01166661.1_pt1 | contig 16664 bp, 12 predicted proteins | sample 810851 | NCBI WGS metagenome assembly MDSV01 (sample SAMN05326640, study PRJNA326480) | marine metagenome | isolation source: seawater | place: Atlantic Ocean: North East | collected 2012 | reverse complement strand
ATTGGCGCAGAAGGGCTTGACTTCCGAGTTCGGAATGGGATCGGGTATTGCCCCTTCGCAATAATCACCGGCAAGTAGGGTATATATATTTTATAGTTTTTTGTAAATAGCTAAATTATCTCAGAATTCGTAACCGAGTTGAAAAAAATTTGCAGGATAAATGCACCTTTCCTTTAAATGCTGCTCCCAAGAATCTTTGATAAAATAATCTTTTTTTTCATGAGCTGAATAATGTTGATAAAAGGAATAAGGCAAACCCGCATATTCCCAAACTTTAAAATATAGTAGTTTAGATACATTTTCAAAACTTTGCATATATTTTTTTACAATTTTCCTATCCATTTCGTGCAAGCAGTCAATCGCTATAGATATATCAAATATTTTTTTATCAAAATAATCAATTTGGTGTGGCAATATAAATAATACATCATTCTCTTCAAAAGCATTTTTTAAATTGTCTGCATTTAATTCGAATCCTTTTATTATTTTTTTATTTGGAAAACACGATTTTAAGTTATTGTAACTCACATTTATTGAAGGTGGCAAATCTGCAATAACATACTTAATATCTTCATTAATAGATAAAATTGTTTTTGCTGTTCTACCAGAACCTGCGCCTATCTCTAAGAACTTTTTTTGTTTTGTTTTAGTTATACTTATAAGTTCTGCTATTTTTTCATACTCACTTAGAGAATTTAAGCTATCTTGAGTAACTTCTATATCATCTATTTTAAGTGAATGTTCAACAGCAGCTTCATTTTTTTTAATTTTACTTAATAATTTAAAAATTTTCTTAGGTTTTAGGTTTTCGTATAAAAGTAATAAAATTAAATTGTGATTAATTGATTCTACCCAATTTAAGTTAATTTGCTTTTTAAATAAATTTATCTTTAAATCAAATTCAACATTTTTAATTTTTTCACTTGCGGTTTTAATTATATCTTCATCTAGTTCTGTCCACGTAAAATAAACTCTTGACATAATATTTTCGTAATTTTTATACTTTCCACTAGCTATGAGATTAAGATGAAGCATTATTATGTGACGCCAAAATTTTGATGACCAATTATAGCTGGGTGAATTTAGGTATATTGTAAAAGTTTCTACCAAATCTTTTGGTAAATTAGTCTTATCAAGTTTATTCCAAAATTTTTTAAGATTTTTATTTCTAATATAGGCGTTTTTAAATGTACTCCATAAAGATTTTTTTTTTGCCTGTAACTTCATTTAGAGACCTTTAGAAAAGTAATAAATGTTATTTTTATAGTTTTCAATAATAAAATTAACTTTGATTAAAAAGTGTTTGGTGGGTGTGATAAGAATTGAACTTATGACCTCTACGATGTCAACGTAGCGTTCTACCACTGAACTACACACCCTTATAAATGAGTAATACCCAGCTTTGTAGAGTGGGCAAAAAAGCAGGTTGCGCTAAATCCTATATTTTTAATTTTATATTCTGTATGGATATTAGTTTCAATTGATTATTGGCCGGTATTAAGTATTTCTATACCTTTTTCTTCCATTGAAATAGGCGTCTTTAATCTCTTACGGTTATCATTAACAACTGTTCGTAATGATTTATCAATTGATCTATTTGATGCGTTTAATCTTTCTTTTGTAGCTTGTAAATCTGTTATATCAACTGGTTTGCGTTCCATGAAAACATTATATTTTTGCTTTCCATTTTTCACTTTGTATTTTTTAGCTAAATTATTAAATCTTAGATCTGAATAAATTTTAAGCAAAGGAAATATGATCTTTTTTGGTAAAAATAAAATACCCAAACATAGAGATCTTAATATTAAATGATTTAATAAAACCATTATAAATTTCGGTAAACTATAAAGTTTTCTTTTATTAAATAAATATTTCACGCTTTTTGAAAACATTTCAAATTCAGGTTTAAAGCACATTTTATAATACTGCGACCATCTTTTTAACATAGACTTATTATCTTTTTTTATTAGATCTTTATAAGCATATTTACCTGACCAAGTGAAAAAATAATTCCAAGAATAGAGTTCTTTAACATCTATATTTAAATAATTAGTATAATTAAGAAAATTATTTTTTTCTCCAGCAAGTCTATATATATAATCTTCTTTTTCATCCAATGTTTTTCCTATAGCTCCTATTTGTTGAGCATATTCAAATAAAGGAGTTCCTGGTATGGCCAGTGCCCAATGGCCCTCGGGATTCAGTACGCTCCAGTCTTCGCCTTTTATATATCTAAATTTTGCTTGAAGAGCCCCTGTTTCCATCATGGTCTCTTTTGTTTCGCCAGGCATACCAACTATCACTCCATCTGAATCCATGTGTATTCCTAATTCGTGACATTCTTTAACACGGTCTACAACATCTTTGACTTTAAATTTTTTCTCCATTACATCCATCATTTTTTGGCTGCCAGTTTCAATACCAAATCTGATGTCGAACATTCCGGTTTCTTTAAAAAATTTTAGATCTTCATAATTAACACTCCTAACTCTTACTCCCCATGCTTGCCACAAAACTCCACATTTTTTCATTACTCGTGCAACTTCATATGATTGTTTTTTATTACTAAGAGCATTTTCATCAATCAATCTTACAACTTTAACACCATATTTTTTTTTTAAATGTAAAATATGGCTTTCAAAATCTTGTGGTGAGTATGTTCTATAACCTTTTACATACCTTTGACAAAAGGTACATCTAGCTACACAACCTCTTGCAGATTCTTCTTCTGCAATTTTTCCGCCTTTTACAATTTCATAAACTTCATCACTCATACCTCTTGTTCCTAACGCCTTCTCCTTATCAATCGGCTCGAAAAACTCATGGATCATCTCTCCCTTACCTGCAAATTTTTCTAAACCATCTCGTAATATGTCATAATTTGGATATTCTAACTTGGATGCTGGTAATTGCTCAGAATTACCTGTAACTAAAACTTCATCATTACCATCAATAAAAGCTACGCCTTTAATATTTTTTAAACCTTCGCGATTTTTATTATTTCTTGGATTAGATTTAAAATAATTAAGTAATTTTACAAAAGATATTTCTCCATCTCCAATTACACAAACATCCGTTTCTGTTCTACGCAAAAGGACATCGGAAGATGAAGTTAAGTGTCCCCCCACAACTATCCATACATTGGGATTAAGTTTTCTTAATATTTTAGTAATACGTTTAACATTGGGATAACAGTGTGATAATACTGCGCTAAGTCCAACTACATCAGGTTTAACTTTTTTAAAATTTTCTATTATTTCTTCGTCTGAATGTCTTAAGTTGTTTATATCATAAATATCGCTAGTATAGTCATTTTTTTCCATCTCAGTTAACAGTCTTAATAATCCTAAAGGACGTGTAGGAACTAAAATAGAAAATGTAGCTTCTCCAAATTTTCTAAAGCCTTTACCTCTTGGTAACAATGGAATTTTGGTGTTTTCCATAGCTCCATCTGGAACTGAGCAAAGCAAAATATTCATAAAATAAGTATTTAAATATAATAATATAATTTATTTATTATTATAATATAGTTTATTTACCATTACTAAAGATTTTTTGTTAAAAAGTTATATATCTGGCCTTATTTAAAAATTTATCTTTAACATAAATTAGCATATTTTATATATATTTGCCTTTCTATGGTTTACATTCATCGTTTTTCCTTGCTGTTTTTATTAACTGTACGATGTGAAAACTTATAATGCAGTATCCCAACGAACAAAAGGGATACAAATATTTCAATGCACGGATGATGCATGGATTTACTTCGAAACCCCGCAATGTCAACGTAGCGTTCTACCATTGACTACACGCCCAAAAAATTCAGAAATATTTTTTTTGTATTTAGACTCTTTTGCTAACAAATTTATAGAGATAAACATAAACTAATAATAAAATAAAAAAATAATACCTGCAAAATAAGCCATCTTGAAATAGGAAAAATGTAGGTGATATTAATAAAAAGTAAATGCTATTTATATATAACGTAACTTTATAATTTAAGTTTAATTGAGAATTGTTTTTTTTCATTAAAAGTTTGTAAAGATTCATATGTAAATGTTTTCCATCAGGTAAAAGTGGGCTTTGTCTTGCAACAAAAATTTTTCTAAAAAAAGAAAAAAAAACTTCAAAAAACAAATACACTAATAATATACAAAAAAAGAATGGTGAAATTAAAGGATTAGAAATACTTGTTTTTATAATTGCAACCGCAATCAATGCGCCAAGAAGATACGCTCCACTATCTCCTAAAAAAATACTAGCTTTAGGAAAGTTAAATATTAAAAAAGTTAATATTGATAAAATTGTAAAAAATAAAAAGTAAGAGTGGGCCACATCTCCACTTTGTATGTTAATAATAAATAAAACTATAATAATTATTAGCGAATGAATGCTAAGCAAACCATTAAAACCATCTATAAGATTTGATCCATTTATTATAAACAAAAAGCACAAACTAATAAAAATTAGTGAAAAAATATCTATAGTCAGCAATCTATTTAAAAACTCTAATCCAGTTCTTTCAACATAAAAATCATTATTTGTAATAAGTATCGTTAGCATAAAAACCATGGCGGCAAGTCTAAACTTTGGGGCAATATCTATTTTTAAGTCATCTAATAAACCTAAAAAAAAAAATAAAATACAGAAAGAAATATACTCTTGGTAAAAAAAATTTTTAAAAAAATATAAATAAGTTAAGGATAAAGATAAAAAGCAAAAAATAAAAATTCCACCAATTCTATATGTTGCAACTTTATGAAATGCTTGTGGCTTATTAAAGTTATTATCACAAAGTAGACTATACTTTCCTTTATTTAAAACTAATAAAACATATTTATTAATAGAAAAACTAATAATTAATATAGAAATCGTAAATATAATATTACTTAATTCCATATTTTTTTATCGAGTTTAGAGATATTGAAAAAATTGACAATACATTTTCTAGAAAACTTAATTTATTAAATTTTTTATTTACTTTCCACAACCAATAAATATTTTTTATTCGTTTACTTGATCGGGATTGGTTTAAAATTCTATAAGTCGCCAAATTTTCGTTTAACTTTATTGCCCTGTTATTAATTAACAATCCACATTTAAAAACATAATCTTCCAATAATTTAATTTTTTTAAACCTATGGGTTTTTAAAATTGACCTAGAAATTATCATTGTTGTAGTATTAATAGATGAATTTCTTATAAATGTCTCGAAATTAAAACTTTCAACTAATGAAGTTGATTTTTTAATTTTTTTTATTCCATCTCTTTCAAAAAATGGGGTATAATCAGTGTAAGTAAAAACAAAATTATTATCTTCCATAAATCTAATTTGCTTTTCTAACTTTTTCGAATCCCAAGTATCATCGGAGTCAATAAATGAGATATACTTAGATTTTGATAATCTCATTCCAAAATTTCTACAGAAAGAAGGTCCTTTATTTTTTTTTAACTTAATTATATTAATATTTTTTAATTCAGAATATTTGTTGATAATTTTCCAAGAATCGTCTGTTGAATTATCGTCAATTATATAAAGATTCCAATTTTTTAAAGATTGGCAAATTATAGATTTAATAGAATCATCTAAATAATTAGCCTTATTATAGCTTGGCATAATTATATCAATACTAAAATTTTTTTTTGAAATTTCCTTCATAATTATCTTTCAAATTAATTAATAATAGTTAATCATTTTTTTTTATTTTTTTTCTTAAAAACTCAAATAAAATAATAGTAAATATTATTTGTATTGGTAAAATGACAAGTTTATATCTTGGCATTATTGAAACAGTTGAAAAAATTGCAATATTAGTCAATAACATAAACACTAAGTAGTTTAATTCCATTGATTTTTTATTTGATATAAAGACGCCAAGTATACTTCCAATGCCAACGAGCATCAGCGGTATATAGTGAAATGGATTCCAATAATAAAGTGCGGTTGACTTAAAATCAATTAATATAAAAAAAATTGTTTTTTTTATATAAAAAATAAAATGTCCCACTGGATCAGATTTAATATTCTTCACTGCTTCATCTAAAAATACCTTATCCCAGTGAATTCTATAAAAGTTATCAATTTTTATAGCATCAGTTTTTTTCATTATATTATCATTTACTATCATCGAGCCGGCTACAATAGAATTTTCCTTAGCATAAGGATGATTTCCTTTCCAAAGATTATATCCAAAAGAGTTTAGTACGGTAACTTTTTCAAATATTAAAAAGTTTCTAATTAAATATGGTGAGATAGTAATTCCTGTAATCAAAAAAATAAAAATTATTTTTTTTAAAGGGATTTTCAAAAAAATAAATAAATATGTAATACTTAATAAATAAATAAACCAAAATTCCCCTCTTAATAAAATTAATAGACCGCTAATAAATGAGAAAAATAATAAGTAAATAATTTTCTTCTTCTTTTTTATTAAAAAGAAAAAATATAAAAATGTTATCGTTAAAAATACTTGTAAAGAAATTGATGAAACTTGACTACAGGCATATAAGTATAATGGGAAAAAAGAGAATACTAGAGAACTATAAAAACTAGTTCTATTTGAAAAAAAAATTTTATTTAGTTTATAAAATATTACAATTGATAAAGCAGCAAACAATGCCTGTGAATATAAAACTAAAAATATATAATTTTGATCTTCTAAACCAAAAAAGGTTAGTAAATAAAGATAATAAGCATATAGAGGGGGCATCCACGAATTAGGAAGTAAAAATCCATTTTCAAAAGTCTGCCATACTAACTTTCCATTGTAGACTAAGTTGTATACTAGTTTTTCCCACTCATAATCTAAACCTTCATCTCCAAATATAATAATTATTGGAATTCTTATAAAAAATGATATTAAGAATAAAAAAACTCCTGTACTTAGCTGACTATTTTTTAAATGCTGATAGTTTTTTACAAACATTGTAGTTATATATATATATATTTATCTTAAGTAATTATGTTTAAATTAAGAAGACTTAAAAATCAAAAAATTAATATCATTTCGTTTGTTCAAATTCTATTTTACACTTTTCCACTATCTTTTATATTGGGAAATCTAGCTGTAAGTCTTAATTGCATATTATTCATATTATTTGGTTTATTGTTAATTAAAAAAAATAGCCTGCCAGTTAGATTTGGTGTTTTATTTTGGATACTACTTATCTTTTTATTATATTTTTTTTTTATTACATTAATTCAATTTAAATTTCCAGGCTTGATATGGAAAGAGTATGTACCAATAGTATTAGAAGCTTATGGTAAATTTAATATGCAACGATGGTTATCGGTTAATGGCGACCCTGCTCTAAAAACTATTTTTCTTACAAGATTTTTACTTTTAATTTTTGTTATTGATTGTCTTTTTTTTAATAAAATAATAAATCTTAAAAAATTATTTTTATCTTCCTTTATATGTACTACCTTTGTTTGTGTTGATATTATTTTACAATATGTTTTTGGAACAGATTTATTTGGCTATAAAAAACAAGGTGCTTGGAGCTCAGGACCATTTGGTGATGAAAAGATTGCAACAACGTATCTTAAAAATTTTTCTTTTATCTCATTTTTTTATTTTTTTGAACTTATAAAAGATAAAAAATATAACAAAGTTATATTTATACTATTCGTAACTTTTTATCTTGTTGCTGCTTTTTTAGGAGGGAATCGCATGCCAATGTTTATACTTTTTACTGGCTGCATGCTTGTGGTTATTTTTGTTTCTCGTCTAAGAATTTTAATGTCTTTAAGTTTGATATTATTTTTAATATTTTTTTCATTTATAGTTAATAATGACAAATATTTTAAAATAACATATAGCGGATTTATAGGTGATTTAAATATCACAAAATTATTTAAAGATAATAATGATAAAAAAACTATTGATGGGAGTGTTGCAAAAGAAGAAAAAGACCTACATGAAAAAAAACCAGATAAGATGTCTCTGCTGCGCAATAGTAGCCATAATAGAGTTTTTTGGACAGCAATATTGATATGGAAAGAACAGCCCTTAACAGGACTAGGGTTTAAATCTTATAGATTAAAATGTGTGGAGTTTTTGGCTAAAGATATTATAAATAAAAATAATGAACCACAAAAGATTACTTGTGCTAATCATGCTCATAACTATTATCTTGAAATTTTAGCTGAGTCTGGAATTATAGGTTTAAGCTTATTTTTAATTTTGTTTATTATTTTAATAAAAAAATCAGTTATTTTTTTTAAAAAAACTTTACTAAGCAGTAATCAAAATAATTTTTTTGTTATTCCGCTAATTATAATACTTATTTTAGAGATTTGGCCTGTACAGTCCACCGGAAGTTTTTTTACTACTTGGGGCGCTACTTTCTTTTGGTTAAATATTGGTCTTTTAATACCAAATGTTAATAGAAAAAGTTTTTACTAACTTGGAAGATATTCTTTTTTACCTACTATAAGGTCTACAATGCTTAGCAACCAAAGTTGGTGAATATTTTCTACAAAATTATATGCTTTGCTATCAACCCAAAAATTCAAATCCCCTAGTTTGGATAATGGGTTATTTTTATCATGACCAGAAAAAGTTATTATTTTTAACATTTGATTTCTTTTAGCTGCTTGGCATGCATTGATCATATTGGGAGATTTGCCACTTGATGAAATTAAAATTAACACATCATTTGGATCTGCATAGAAATCAATTGTTTTTTCTACCCATTTTTCATAACCATAATCATTTGAAAAACACGTTATTAAATCTGCTTCATTAAAGTTTACAGAACGAATTTTTGCTGCTTTAGTAAGATCAACGCTTACATGACTAGCAATCGCTGCACTTCCTCCATTACCAAAGATTAAAACCTTATTTTTATTTTTTTTAGTTTTAAGCAAAATATCTTTTGCTTCAATGATTTTTTGGATAATTTCTTCTTTAGGTTTGGCTATTTCTGAAAATTCTTTAAGGTAATCTTTAAGAAAATTTGATTGATCCATTTTTGAATTAAATAATGTAATTTTTTTGTAAAGTCAATAATTGACTATTTTTTTTAAAAAATAATTAGGTAAAATTAGAGCAAATATTAATTTTATCTTTGAAAAAGAAAAAGGTGTTTGAATTACTATTATTAAACTTTTTTTAAACTGTCTTTCTAAAATTGCTTTTATAGCTTCAAGATATGAAATTTTTATAGAGATCTGCCTAAATTGACTATTTGATGAAATGATTTCATTTTTTGTCATTTCATCTCTCCATACTTTAAGTTCTTGGATTTCTTTTTCTTTATTAATTAAGGATTCATTTTTATCGTGATACCTTAAAAAAGCAACTGGTTGCTGCACACAGGCAACTTTATAAATTGCTGCAATACGTACATTTAAATCAAAATCACCAATTATGTGAAAATTATTATTAAATTTATAATCTAATTTATTTAAATAGCTTTTTCTGATAACCATACTTGACAATCTTATTAAGTAATTTTTTAATAAATTTCCAAGTATTAGTCCTTGTGGAAGATTATTTTTTTTAAGTATTATTTTTTTATTATTTTTTTCAAAGTAACGCCAAATATTTCCATAAACTAAACCAACTTTTGGATCATTAAAAAGAATAATTTGTTTATTAAGTTTTGTAGGTAGCCACCAATCATCTGTATCTAAAAATGCTATAAATTCACCGCTAGTTTTATTTAAAGCATAATTTCGTGCTTGATATAAAATGCTAGAATGGTTATCTGCTAAATAGTATTTAAGTCGAATATCTTTGTATGATTTAAATATTTGAGCACTTCTATCTGATGATTTATTGTCCCAAAATATTATTTCCCAATTTTTATAAGTTTGAGAAATAACACTTTCTATGCATTTTCTTAAATATTTTTCTCCGTTAAAACAGTTAATAATAATACTTACCAAAGGTTCGTTAGACATATTTTATGTTAATATTGTTTTCATTCTTACAAAACTTGTAGCATCTTCTTTATAAAAACCAATTCTAGGTAAATAAAAAGGATTATTATTTTTTAGTCTACCCCTTTGTAATGTGACTGCTGAACTAAAATGTCTTGCTGCAATTTCTGGAGCTTTTTTTCCTATACTTATTTTGGCCCCATATGGATAACAAAAACTATGTACTTTTTTGTTTGTATGCGATTCAATTATATTTTTACTTTTTTTCATCTCAAATTCAATTTCGTTTTCTTTAAGACTGCTAACAGCAGTATGAGATATTCCATGACTTTGAAAAGATATACACTCTTGTTTACTTAATTTTTCAACTTCATTCCAAAGAATAGGTTTTGGGGATTCTTCAACTATTAATTTTTTTTTTGTTTCATCAATATTGTTTAAAAAAAAATCAATTATTTTATTTAACTCAATCGCATTTTCAAAATATATTAAATTATTTAGTTCTTTTATAATTTCACCTTTATTAATCATTTTTTTTTTAAAATATTTATTAAAAATAGTAGCATCATAATCTTTAGATAATAAATATTTATTAATAAATTTAATTTTCTGAAATGGGAGTACTTTACCTTCTATATAATCTGTAGGTAAATAAAAAGTGACTGGCCAATTATTAATTATACATTCTTTGCTTATCTCGTTAACAGTTGAACCCACGCCATCATCAAATGTTAGTGCACAACAACCTTTGGTGGATTTTCCTTTTTTAAATCTTTGAATTAGATCTTCTAATGGTATTGGCTCTATTGGATGTAAAGATTCTACCTGCTTCTTAAATATTTCTGCAGATAGATCGTGCCAACAACATATAAATCCACTATTTTTATTACTAAGTATACTTTCTGCAAATCTAAAAACACCAGGCAAGTTTAATGGATAGCTAAATATATTTTTTATAAGTTTTAATTTCATTTTTAAAACATTTCATAAATTGAGTCAGATACTTTACTATTAATATCATCTTCAATAGGGTATTTTTTTGTCATCATTAATAAATCAATAATCGCTGGTTCTAATTTTTTTCCGAAATGTTTATTATGCCAATACTTAATTATAGAACTCGCTATATGTTTAGGGTTTAATTCAGTAGTATCTAATTCTCTTTCAATACGAAATATGTCATCCAAAGATGTTTGATTTTTTATATCTAGCCAAAAAGTTAACTCTTTGGTTTCTTTATTATAATTTTTTATTTCTAAGTTATTTTTAAAATAATTTTTATATATTTTTTTAAGCCTTTTTTTCATTAATTTTTCAGAATTATTTTCAATATTTTTTACATAATTGTAACTCTTTTTTCTTTTAATATTTTTTTGTTTACTTTTGTATAGAATAAAATTTTCAAGTAAAAGAACATCCATCTCAGTAGACATAAAACACTTGTATGCATCCATTGGTGTATTAACCATTGGCTCACCTCTAACATTAAATGAAGTATTTATAACTACCGCACATCCAGTAAGATTATCAAATTCTTTTACAACATCATAAAATTTTCTATTATAATTTTTTTCAATCGTCTGAATTCTTGCAGAATAGTCAATATGCGTTATCGCTGGCATATCGCTTCTTGGCTGTTTAATTATTTCCAGCATATTTTCAGTTTTATATTTATTAAAATTTAATCTTCTTTTTTTAAGTATTGGTGCAACCAACATCATGTAAGGGCTTTTTCTGTTTAAATCAAAATATTCATTAACCTTTTCTGCTAAAACTACTGGTGCAAATGGGCGAAAAGATTCTCTTCTTTTAATTTTTAAATTAATAGTAGTTTGCATATCATTATTTCTTGGATCTCCAAGAATTGATCGAGCACCTAATGCACGTGGTCCAAATTCTGCTCTACCAACAAAATGACCAATTACATTTCCTTCACTAATAAGTTTTGCTACTATTTTTGCTCTGCTTTCAGAATTTAATAAATCATATTTTATATCCTCTGTTTCAAGAAATGATTTTATTTCATCATCACTCCACTCTGGACCCAGATAAGATCCTAATTGTAATGACTCATTGCTGTTTTCACTGATTTTTCGTTCTAATTTTAAATAACTATAGTAAAAGTCAAGTGCGCAACCAATTGAAGAGCCTGCATCTCCTGATGCTGGCTGTATCCAAATATCTTTAAATAAGTTTTCTTTTAATAAATGTCCATTTGCCACACAATTTAAAGCTACACCACCAGACAAGCATAGATTATCTTCACCTGTTATCTTTTTTACATATCTAGCCATAGTCAAAATAATTTTTTCTGTAACTTTCTGAATTGAAGATGCGATATCCATTTCTCTTTGTGTTATTTTTGACTCTGGAATTCTTGGTGCCCCTCTAAATAAATCACAAAATTTTTCATTAAACATTTCTGAACCACTTTGATAACTAAAATATTCTTGATTTATTTTAATAGATCCATCTTCTTTAAGTTCAATTAATTCTTTTAATATAACTTCATAAAAAATTGGATTTCCGTATGGAGCTAAACCCATCATTTTATATTCACCCGAATTAACTTTAAATCCTATAAATTTAGTGAAAGTCGAGTAAAGTAATCCAAGAGAATTTGGATAATTCATTTCTTTTAATACTTTAATTTTATTCCCGTCGCCTTGACTTATACTAGCTGTAGCCCACTCTCCAACACCATCAATAGTTAAAATTGCAGATCTTTTAAAAGGTGAAGGAAAAAAAGCAGAAGCTGCGTGCGAACGATGATGCAAGTTTTGAAATATTTTACCATTATAATTTAACTTTTTTCTTATAAGCTGTGGTATGAAAAATTTATATTTTATCCAAGCCGGCATAGATTTTAACCAACCATTTATGCTGTTTGGTGAAGTATTTAAAAAACTCCAAAGTGTTCTTTCAAGTGTAAGCGATGTGTTATCATAATATACAACAGCATTTAAATCACTCTGTTGAATGCTTGCTCTTTCTAAACAAAAATTAATAGCTGATGTAGGAAAACGTCGGTCATTTTTTACTCTTGAAAATCTTTCTTCTTGTGCGCTTGCTATAATACTTCCATCTTTAATTAACGTTGCGGCTGAATCGTGGTAAAACGCAGATATCCCCAGAATATAAATAGGTTTTTTAGACCCTGTTGTAGTTTTATTTTTAATATTTTTTTTCTCATTTTTTAAAATATTTTTTTTTTCAATTTCTTTAATTAAAAAATTAGATATTTTTATATGTCCAAATTGAGAAAAATGGCTTTTATCTTTTTTAAAACATAAATTTTTTCGCTGATTGAAATTTAATTGTTTAAAATCTTTTAAGATATTGCATGTAAATACTCCTTTTTTCTCATTTCCAAAAAAATCAAAAAAATTTTGATATATTGGTTTGGCCCCATCAACGTAATAATGATATGTTGGAATTGGTAAGATAAGCACAGGTGTTGGTGATAAATCATTTATAAATTTATTTAGTATTTTTTGAGTAATTATAAAACCTTTGCTATTACTCTTCTTATAATCTGGGTAAGGTTGGTAAAAATTACTAATTAATGTTGCGCGAAATTTTTCTAAACTTTCTTCAAAATTTTCTCTGATAGGTTTAAATATATTGCTTTTTCTCCATAAATTAACAAGACTATAAATAAACTCTTGTCCTTTGGGAACTGACTTCTGGATCATATTATTGTTTTTAGGTAAAAAGCTATCTTCTGATCTTGGTACTGGAGAATTTTTAAGCACAAGTTCATTATTTACATAATCAAAATAAGGTTTTGGGGTTAAAGAGAAATTTTTTGTATGTGGGTTTATCGTTTGCCTATAAGCAACCTTATTTCTTTCAATATTTTCTACAAGCACACAAAGTACAATAAGATCTGCTTTAACATTTTGAGCATATTTTTTCCAAATTAGGTATTGCTGGTCAGTTCCTGAACCAGATAAACCATAATTATAAACCTCTGCGTTAAAATAATTACCTACTAATTCTGAAAATCTTTCATTATTACTTACCCCGTCAGAAGCAGTATTTGAATCTCCAAAAAAAAGTATTCTTGACTTATTATTTTTTTCCGTTTTGAATTCTATATCAGAACGAAAACCTAAAGAATTTGTGCGCACGTAATACCCACCATTTTCATTAATAATACGCGCATTTAGATTTGATATAAATTGATGACCAATATCTTTATCGTAACGAAAAATTTGTCTGAAAGTTTTGTTTAAATGTTCATCTATCATTGTTTATTAAAAAAATTATTTGAAATCTTTTACTGTAATCTTAATCCCTTTTTTAAAAGAAACTTTTGGACTCCATTTTATTTTTTTTTTTACCTTGTTGATATTTGGATAAAGTTTTGGAATATCAAATTTTCTTAATTTAAACATACCGTATTGTGGTTGGCCGCCTTTTGAAACTTTTTTGACCATTTGAATTACTCTTTTAATTATTTTTGGTTTTCCAGTTCCAATATTAAATATTTGGCCTCTAGATTTTTTATTTTCTAAGCACATAATTATAGCTCTAATAGCATCATCAATATAAAGAAAATCTCTTAGTTGACTTCCATCTGAAGTGGGAAATTTTTTATTTTTTACACATCCATTAATTATAGTAGGAATAAAACGATTAATGTCTTGTTTTGGTCCGTACACCAAGTAAAATCTAATCACAGTTGCTGGAAAAAAATTTTTCTTAAAAAGACTGATCACATGTTTAGATGCTAATAATTTTGCTTTCCCATAAACTGATCTAACTGATTTTAAATTACATTTAATATTTTCGCTTTGAGGTGATTTTGATCTTCCATATTCTAAACTGCTTCCAATTTGAATAAAAGAAGAAATTTTTTTATTCAAAAATATTTGTGTTAAATTTTTGCATCCTTCAAAATGACTTTTAAAAGTTTTTTTCTTATTAGAGTGATCAACATATCCTCCAAGATTAACAACGTAATCAAAAGTATCTTTTATATTTTTTGTTAAGAGTTTTTTGTTTGTTATATCGACTCTTATATATTTAACTTTTTTTAAAAATCTAATTTTTTTTGGATTTCTCGATGAGATGCTAGTTACTTGCCAGCTTTTTTTTAAACATTTTTTTGCAAGGTGATACCCTATAAAACCTGTTCCTCCAATAATTAGTATTTTTTTTTTAAGTTTCAAAATTTAATTTTTTTATTTTTTAAAGTTTTTTCAAGATTATCTTTGTCTCTTTTTGTATCCATGCACTGCCAAAAACCTTTATGTCTAAATGCTATTAATTGTTTTTTTTTCGTCATTGTTTCTAATGGTTCCCGTTCTAAATATGTGTTGTCATTTTTAATAGATTTTAAAAATTTTGGTTCCATTACAAAAAAACCACCATTAATCCAACCTTCGTCTAAATGTGATTTTTCTTTAAAATAACTAACGTGTTGCCCTTTTAGTTTTAAAGCACCAAATCTTGCTGGAGGTCTTACTGCAGTAAGTGTTACTAATTTTTTGTTTTTTCTATGAAATTTTATTAGATTTTTTAAATTTACGTTACTTAATCCATCTCCATAGGTCATTAAAAATGTTTCATTGCCAATATGTTTTGTTAATCTTTTTAATCTACCTCCTGTCATAGTATTTTTTCCAGTTTCAATAAGATTGATATTCCAATCAAATAACTTTTTATTGAAAAAGTTTTTAATTATTTCTCCTTTATATCCTAAAGCTATATAAAAATTTTTAAACCCATGCTTTGCATAATAGTGCATGATATGAAGAAGCATTGGTTTTCCATTAATTTTAATCATTGGTTTTGGAATTGTTTTAGTATATTCAGATATTCTTGTTCCTAAACCGCCGGCTAATAAAACAACTTTCATATTTATATTTTTGCCCACTTTAAACCTCTTCTAACTGCCAAAGATTGATATTTCTTTATTTGTTGCGATGTAATTATAGAAAGGTTTTGTTTGTTGCAATAATAATTCCAATACCAATCTACAACCATTGAAGTCAACTCATCGAACTTTAGTATTGTGTTCCAACTAAGTTTCTTTTTAGCTTTATTACAATTTAATCTAAGTAGTCCTGACTCATAAAAACCTTTTCTAGATTTTGAGTCTGCTTTCCAATAAGCATCTTTCCAATTGCGGCTCATGCCTCTTACTAAGTCTAATACACTATATTCTTTTGATAAACTTGGTCCAAAATTAAAAGATTCTCCATGTAACTTTTTGTTTAGCTTTAAATTAATAGCTAAACAAAGATAACCACCAACTGCTTCAATCACGTGCTGCCAAGGTCTTGTAGAATTAGGATTTCTTAGTCTCGCTGGTCTATTTTTTGACCACGATTTCATACAATCAGGAATTATTCTTTTATCTGACCAGTCTCCTCCACCAATTACATTACCGGCTCTTGCTGTAGCAATACGGATTTTACTATTTTTTTTAAAAAAAGAAGAAACATAAGAATGTACTAATATTTCTGCAGATGCTTTGGAGGCGCTATATGGATCTTTTCCACCCAAAATATCTGTTTCTTTATAACCAGAGTGAGTTTCTCTATTATAGTAACATTTATCACTTGTTATTATTACAACATTGCACTTTTTTTTTAATTTTTTGAGTGCTTCTAAAACATTTAAAGTACCCAATACATTGCTTTCCCATGTTAATGGAGAATTTTTATAGGATAAACCGACTAATGCTTGTGCGGCTAAATGAAAAATAAAATCTGGTTTAAAAGAAATAATTTTTTTTTCTAGTTTTTTTCTATTCCTTATATCT
>MDSV01054687.1_pt1 | contig 16667 bp, 6 predicted proteins | sample 810851 | NCBI WGS metagenome assembly MDSV01 (sample SAMN05326640, study PRJNA326480) | marine metagenome | isolation source: seawater | place: Atlantic Ocean: North East | collected 2012 | reverse complement strand
TTGAAGATGCGACTATCTATGTTGCAGCAGCAGCTCAAGAAATTATGATTGCAGATACTCAGGAATACACTGAATACGTTCCTGGGTTGGTGGTGAACGAATTTGCAGATTTCGAATCTGCATTGAATACTCTTCTGGACTATGACGAAACTGTAGTTCCATCTTCTTGGGAGGACGATTTTGGTAATGAATGGATTCTTTTCAGAATGAAGCTTGAGAGTGGAACTGCAACAATTGGTTCCACAATTACCTTCAGAAATTTGTTAATCAATTATGATTGGCAAAGAGTAATTTCAGATGGAAATAATTTGGCACGTGAATTATCTCAAGGTGTTGCTATGGGCAATGCAGTTGGCGGTAGTGTCGATGTTCCTATGAAATGGTCTTCCGAGACAGGAGGTGGAATATCTCTTGGAACATTGAGCATTACTACCAGTACCGGTCACTTAAGTACGATTTCTCTCACAAATGGATTCTCAGGATTATATGATGATGGTAATATCTACGAGATTGTAACAACTCATGAAGTAACTAGTCAAGGACAGAACCTTGCTGGAGCATCTTTGTTGATGGAGACTTCGAGAGGCAATATTGAGTTACAATATACCTCCTCTAACGATACATTTTGGGAAGTATCCGATCCAGTTGATGGAATCTCACTTGCAGTAAGTGTAACTTCAGGTACTTCTCCTATGCAAATTAACTGGAGATTCCGAGTCTCATCTGATTGGGACGATACTGCCTTTGTGCAGATATATACTTCTTCAATTAGCGATACCGGTGTAGTAGGTTTACCTGCAGCGGCTTCACTACAACCAAGTATCGGAAATGCAGTTGAGAATGATGCTAGTATTACTGACTTTAGAGTATACAATCAAGCAAATATTGAACAGACTGATCTTAACGATGTAAAGAGCAGTCAGACTCTAGTCTTGGCTGGAAAGGTACGTTTCCAAGATCTTGATATTTCTCCTGATCCATCTAACTATTTCCTTGTTCTTGAAGAATTAAACACATCAAATACTCAGACTGAAGAATGGTTGGAGGTTGATAGAGTAGGTGGAACAGTTGGAGGAGATTTTACTTGGTCTCCAACTTTACCGACTCAGACGGCAGGGTCTAAGACCTATCGATTTAGAATGGCTAATTTCACTGGAGGTGATCAATTATGTCCTCCAGTAAGTTACAATCCTGATATTGATTGCGCAATTAGAATGCAAGTTTCAATGGATCCATTGCCTCCTCAATTAGTGAACATCAGTGTAATGGATGGCTCCACATGGCGAGATCTAGGGGATAATACTTGGATTCCTGCAAGAAATTGTCAAACATTTAGAATTGTTGTTCGAGATAATCCTATTGCTCCAGATACACTTTTCCTGAATTATTGGGTTGAGAAGGATCATGACACAAATCTTGATCGAATTGCAGATGTCGGCGAATATGCTCAGGTGCCCCTAGTTCGTCAAACTATGAGTAACGAATCAGTATATATGATTGATAACCAAGGGACTCAATGTATCAGCGATATTGCGAATCAGGGATTAATGAATAGTCCATTAGTCAGCCTGTTCGTTTCTGGCACTGATATTGGCGGTAATTCAGTAACGAGTTCAGGTTCTCCTGGTATCCCATTTGATTTGGTAACTTACCAAGCCATGGCTTCTGTTCAGGCTAGTGTAACATCATTCAGAATTCAGGATGGATTTGGAACCGAATTAACCAGTGCAAATACGACAATGTATGGTGGAAATGTATACCATCTTCGAGTTAGAGGATCAGATGGAAATGGTTGGGGTGATTTAGCCCAAGTTCGAATTAATTTGAATCCAATTGTTTCCGGTGACATGGTCATCAATTATTGGCCAGCAAATGATACAGCTTCGACCGATTCTGATTGGATTACTATCCTAGATTTTGAAACCGATGGAGTTGGCCCTGAAATGCGTAGATTAGATGGCGGCGTTCTAATTGATCCGTTTGAAACTGATTTCATTTTGGATATCCCAGTAGTTCTTGATTGGTCAATTTCTACTGTTCCAGGAATCGTAACTCCTCAAGTTGAAGTAACAGATTTTGATCCGAATAACGGTGGATGGACAACAATCTCATCTCAAGCAGGTAATTACAATCAGAGATGGAAGTATTCAGATAGTTTCAAACTTGATAGATCTACATTCTCAGTTGAAGATACAATTGGTTTCATTACCCCTGATGTAGGGGATAGAGAAGCTGGCTTCGTTTATCCAGGAGATATGCTCAGAATTAGCGGACAGTATGCTTTCTCAGAACGGTTATCTGATGGAATAATTATCAATCCACAGATCCCACTCATTCTTCGGATAGAACGTCAAGAAGTACAGCCAGATGGGGAAAGAGGCTTCTTCTATGCTCCATCGCAAGTTTATGATTATCCATTTGATAATGGTACATTTGACATATTGCACCCTGCTCCTACTCAGTCAAATGCATTTACTTTCACGTTCTCATTGATTGGATTACCTTCTGGTGCTACTGATGGGACTTCCCCTGTTGATAGTATATTTTACGTAAATGTAGATAGCGAAGCACCAAGTGCTGCGAATACTGGTTCATGGGAAATAACAGATGAAAATTCTGAGGAAATTGGACCAGGAATTATTTCTTCAACTCAATTTGATTGTATTTCTGTGAAGGCATTTATTCAAGAACGTCAAAAATTGCAGGAAGGAGATGTACTTCTAAATTGGATGTATTTCAAGGACGGAGGAAATTGGACTGAATTCTATCAAGCATTCCCAGGAATTTCACATTTCAGTATTCCAATGGATTTGGATATTAATGCTGATCCGATTAGAGCTTCTGTTAACTGCATAAATCTCTGGAATGCTACTTTACCAAGCGACCTCAGTGGCGTAGAACTTCGATTTTGGATATCGGGAACAGATTCTGCTGGAAATGTGATTTCTGGAGCAGGAAATTATCAGAGTGGATTCGATGGAGGAGTCTTCGAACTAAGGTATGAATCTGCGAGTTTTGAAGTCAAGAATCTACTTCTTTCTGATATCACTCCTGCCGTTGGAGAAAGTATAGATTTGATAGCATCAGTCACGAATAATGGGAACAAAGCGGGTTACTTTACTTGCAAAGTTGTTACAGTCGTTGGAGGACAAGTCCAATCTTCTAGAGACATTACTACTCCAATCGAAATTCAACCTTTAGAAGAATATTCTTGGAGAATTGAAATGGGTGATTTCGCTACACCTCAGGTTAATGTGAAGTATCAAATTGTAAACAACGATACAGGAGATGTAATTGCTGAATCAACCACCTTCCCGGTAACAGCAGAATCAGATAATAGTGCTGGATTTGATGCAGCAACAATTGGTTTGATTGCTCTATTGGCAATATTATTGATTGCCGTTGTTGTAGGGATTCTAGTGTTTGTTCGTAGAGGTAGTGACGATGATGACGATTTCATTGAAGATGATGATTTCTTACCAGAAGGAGAAGCAGTGTCTCCTTTGAAATCACGTTCTCCTCCATCAAGAGGTCCACCATCTCGCGGCCCTCCTAAGGAAGAGACTGAGATGGAAAAGGCTCTACGAGAATTTACATTCTGGGATGAAAACACCATTCAGGGTTATTTCGATATGGGTTGGTCTATTGACCAATTACGAGATTGGTTAGCCGAGCAGAATCAGTGATCATTGTATGTCTGATGTTATTTCTTTAGACTGGAGCCCAGTAAATTGGGAGGATCCAAATGGAGGAATTGTTAGAATTTTGCCCTTTTCTCCATTAGTTGATTTTTCAGAATCATTTGGAGAATGGCATGGTTTAGCTTTGATGGCATCATCTGAAGAACCACAGTTGTGGGATGAACAATATGAGGAAGATCAAGAATCACCAAATATTGTTCGAGATGCAATGATTGCTCAAATGGGCCATTCAGGAAGAATGGTCAAAGAGATGACATTTTTGGAACATGAATCAATAGGAAAATTCCCTGATCCAATCCCGTTCAAAAGTTTTCAATTAGCAAAAAATTCAGAAAATCCAATTTGGTTTCTAGAGCCTGATATGGATGACGAAAATTGGGTAAAATTAACTCTGGACGGGGTAGATCAGCGAGCATCAATTTGGAATCTAATTGGAAGTATTGGTTCAGGAAGAAAAATGATGAAAATAGCTAGAACAATAGCAAAATCTGCTACTCCACATTCTGATGATCTACAGATTCATATCGCATCATCTCTTTCTGCTGCATGGTGGGTTATTGAAACAAATCACTTGACTGAAGACTTGCATATGAGAATAAATCATAGAATCGCATCTAGGATACGTGGCTCATTACGTAGTCTATGTGAATCTCTTAATGGACAGATTGATGTTGAGAAGTCTGCAGTGCTTCTTGTACCGGTGCCCTTGGTTCGGTTACAAGGAGTCCTCGCGGCTCTAGGTGCCTTACCTGATACTGAAGAAATGAAACAGGAGGAAGAATAATGGCTAGACCCGAATTAGTTATTGAAAATCAGGTATTCCGATTTATTACTCCTGAGACCTTAGATTCTGACTACATCGTTAGTGAAATTGGAGCAGTCCGTTCAGGTGGTTTACTAATCAAACAGCTTAGAGACCCTCCGTATACTATTTTGATAGATGTGCCCAATAGTTCGATTACAATTCATGGATCAACCAAAGAGGTTCTTGCAAGAATGGCAGTATCAGAATTATTACTAGGACTAGGTCTACCTGATTCTGGTCTGAAAACAGAGATTGGGCCCGTTACATCTTCATGTTCTATGCCTTCATCTGTAGACATTGATAGGGCAGCAGATGTTTTGTTATCTGCAAAAATTGAACAGAAGTTAGATGCTATTAGGATAGCAGATACTCGTCACGAAGTAGAAGTGTTGGTTTTCAGAAATGGGCGAACTGTAATTCTCGATGCAATTAGTCATCGAATTGCACAACGTGCCGCAGAATACTGGATAAATAGATTCCAACGTCTTCGGCTCTTCAACTGAGGATGGATAATGGAAGAAATCACTCATCTTTGGGATGGGGAAAAATGGAATGGACCTATTACCGATGGTCATTTACATTTAGATCGAACAGGTCGTTGTTTGGATGCAGCAATTGATTTCGAAAATTCAGGGGGAACTAGGCTAATTCTTGTTCATAAACCGAATTTTTCAAAATTACCCGAAGATATAGATGATGTATCCACTGCTTACTTAGATACTCTATCGATTGCAAATGAGGTAAGAGCATCAACTAATATTCGAGTTCAAGTGATTTTAGGCCCTCATCCCGTAACATGGTCTCATCAAATTGAGTCATTGGGGGAAAAAAGAGCGACTGAACTCCATATTCAATCTGTTGATTTAGCATTAAGATACTTTGAATCTGGAGATTGTGTAGGTATTGGAGAGATAGGTAGGCCTCATTTCCCAGTATCTTCAGAAGTGTGGAAATCTGCTAATAGCATGTTGGAAGAAATTTTGAGAAGATGTTCAAAGAAGAATGCTCCAGTTCAATTTCACGTTGAAGACAAAGGATCTTCTACATTCCAAGAATTAGATCAAATTTGTTCTATTGCAAATTATCCTAAGTCGATTGCTTTGAGGCATTATGCTCCTGCTGATATTTCTCCTTCTTTTACCTCGAAACTTCCAGTTACTGTGAGTATGGGTAGAGGATCAGTACAAAAAATCGCTTCAACAATAGATATTAATTTATTACTCAAAGGAGACCATCCTCCTGTACTTATGGAAACAGATTATCTTGATGATCCTAAACGCCCAGGAGCAGTTTTAGGTCCACGAACTATTGCAAAGCGAACAAATGAACTTGGTAAATTACTTCAAATGTCTAAAGATGAGGGCGGTCAAGGTTGGAAACAAGATGAAATATCTCAATTTCTATGGAAAATACATCATGTTTGGCCAGACATGCTGTACGGCGAATGTAGGTGATTAACTACTTTTTTTCGGCAACGGTCATATGCGTCCAGTGGCCGACTTAGAGAGTCGAGGGGGGTAAGTTCGATTCCATGTTGGAACTAGAAGGAAAGACCGCACTGATTTTTGGAGTCGCATCTGAAGACTCAATTGCGTGGGCAATTTGCCAACATTTGGCTAAAGCAGGATGTCGATTGATTTTAGGATATCAACCAAGATATCGTAGTAGATTGTTTCAACTCAAAGGACAATTGGAATCGATTGATGCCTTCTATCCATGTGATGTAGCTACTGACGAACAAACAAAGGAATTTTTTGATGAATGGCAGAAAGAATCACCTGGATCAAAAGCAGATATTATTGTTCATGCTATCGGGTTTGCACCTAGAGAAACTTTTGACAGACATATGCTATTCAATGAGATGGAATCAATAGATTTAGCTATGAAAATTAGTGCTCATTCTTTACAGCGATTGATGAGACATACTGTTCCTTATCTGAATGAGGGATCATCTACAATAACTCTAACTTATGCTGCTAGCAGTCGTTATGTTCCTAATTATGGAGTAATGAGTATAGCTAAGGCAGCATTAGAGTCATGGGTCAGAGAGTTAGCAGCACGTTTGGGAGAAAACGGACATCGTGTAAATGCAATTTCAGCAGGACCAATCAAGACTCTAGCTGCTGGTGGAATTCCTGGCTTTGATCGAATTTTAAATCATGTTGAACGAAATTCTCCCTTGAGAAGAAATACAACTCAAGATGATGTTGCAGGAGCAGCTGTTTGGCTTGCCAGCCCTCTAAGTGGAGCAGTTACAGGACAGATTTTACACGTCGATTGTGGATATAGCATTACTATGGTCCCTGAGAGTATCAATGATTGAGGTGGAGAAATGCAACTGGATGAATCTCCTCAAGATCCTTTTGAACCAGTTGCAATTGTTGGGTTAGGTGCAATTCTTCCTGATTCAGATGATGCTGAAAGCTTTTGGCAGAATGTGATTAATGCAAATGTATCTATTGAAAATGTTCCAGACGATAGATGGATTGTTGCTGATCATTGGCAAGAAGGGGGTCCAAAGAATATTCCTGAAGGAAAGACGTATTCTAGAATTGGTGCATTTGTAAAAGATTTTGAATTTGATTGGAAACGTTGGCGGGTCCCTCCAGGAACCTTGTCTCAGATAGATCTTAGTCAACAGTGGGCAGTTGCAGTATCGGCTGCGGCTTTGGAAAATGCTCGATATCTTGGTGATGAGGCAGAAAGGGAGATTCCCAACTCAAGAACAGGAGTTGTATTTGCAAATGCCTTAGGGGGAGAAAATAGAAATTTATCGAATCATCGTGTTTGGGCTGATTCATTTGCTAGAAAAGCTGTACAAGCGGGAATGCCGGAAGATTCGGTTGATGTTTTCAAGGAATCAATAACAGAAGGATTACCTAGAGTTGATGAAGATACAATGCCAGGGGAATTAGCAAATGTTGTAGCAGGAAGAGTTGCAAATTTACTTGATCTGCAAGGTCCAAATTATGCTACTGATGCTGCATGCGCTAGTACTTTCGCTGCTGTAATGGATGCTTGCCACCTACTTCAATCAAGACAGGTAGATCTGATGATTGCAGGCGCCTCTGATCGAACCATGGACCCTGCAACATATGCAAAATTTAGTGCAATAGGTGCACTTTCAGCCTCTCATTCTACTCCTTTTGATGCAAGTGCAAATGGATTTGTTATGGGGGAAGGGGCCACTGCATTTGTTCTCAAACGGTTAGATGATGCATTAGGTGATGATGATACAATTTATGCAGTAATTCGAGGTATAGGTGCAAGTAGCGATGGACGTGGAAAAGGAATTACTGCACCTAGTACAAGGGGACAAATACAAGCATTATGTCGTGCTTATCAACAAGCAGGATATGGCCCTAATTCTGTTGAATTAATTGAAGCACACGGGACTAGCACAGTCGTAGGAGATGCTACTGAACTTACCTCATTAGCAGAAATTTTTGGAGACAAGGCTCAAGTTGGTAGTGTTGCAGTAGGATCAATTAAGAGTCAAATTGGTCATCTTAAAGCAGCAGCAGGCGGAGCAGGCCTTCTCAAAGCAGTTTTTGCTTTGCATCATCGAACAATCCCTCCGTCTGCTGGTTTTTCTGAACCTAATCAGAGTCTTGATTGGGGAAAAATACCATTTTTTGTTCCTGTAGAACCTCTTGACTGGCCAAAACCGAAATCTCATCCAAGAAGAGCATCTGTAAGCGCCTTTGGTTTTGGTGGTACTAACTTCCATTGCGCTCTGGAACAATTTGATTCTGATTTTCATTCTTCTTTAGTCTCTGAATGGAAATTACGTAGAGATGCATATTTGATGAGACCAAAAGCAGGATTTTCTGATAATGTACTAAACAGTGTATTGAAAAAATATGGTATTGACGACAAAGAGGCATTTCTTACTCATGCGGCAAATTTCGATACAGATGATAACGAATATTTGAATCGTAAGGAATTAACAGCAGCTGCAGATGCTTATTCAAAAAATGATGCGGGAATGGATTGGGAGGAACTTAAGAGCATAGAAGGAGGTTTACTTTTACTAAATGCAAAGGATAGTTCTTCTTTGGTTGAATCTATTGCTTCTCTGAGTTCTGAATTATTCGATGGTTCGCCAAATTTTGATTCAGATCCAAATGGCAAACGTCTTTCTTCTGTACTTCCAAATATCTCTAATAATTTTGAGGTAAAAGGAATACGTCTTGGAATTGTAGCAAATTCATGGGAGGTTTTGGAAAAGAGAATGAAGATGGCATCCATTTCTTTACAAGATCCTTCGAAATGGGAATATCTTGCTAAGCAATTCATTTTCATTTCTGATTCTCCTCCAAATCAGGACCAGTTGCTTGCACACATGTATCCAGGACAAGGGAGTCAATATGTTGGAATGACACACGATCTATCCAAGAGATTCAGAATAATTGGTGAAACTTGGAAGGAAGCTGATATTGTCATGAACGACATCATTGGTGAACCACTCTCGGAATTTGTTCTTCGTTCAAATTTGACAGAAAATGAAAATGCAGATGCTGAAGAGAAATTGAAGCAAACAGAATATACTCAACCTGCTATGTTGACTGCAGACCTTGCTATTGAACGATTATTGAATCAACATGGGATTCACCCTGATATGGTTGCGGGACACAGTCTTGGAGAATATGCTGCGTTGATGGTATCTGGGATATTACGGTTCGAAGATGCTCTCAGAGCTGCTGCTGCTAGGGGAACTGAGATGGGAAGCGTTGAAGTTCCAGATAAGGGAATTATGGCCTCAATTACGGCACCGTATGATGTTATTGAATCAGTCTTAGATTCTGTTGATGGATATGTGATTGCAGCGAATAAAAATTCTCCAAATATGACTGTGATAGCGGGGGAGACTGAACCGATGCTTGAAGCAATGAGGAAATTCGAAGAAGGGGGAGCAACAGTCATCCAACTCCAAACAAGTCATGCATTTCATAGTCGGATAGTTGCTCCAGCGAATGAACCACTTCGTAGATTCTTAGAAGGGTTAGAAATCTCTCTTCCTTCCATCCCTATAACTGCTAATGTGGATGGTTCATTCTATCCCAATTCAGTTAGTGATGATGAAGAAATTAAGGATAAAATACTCGAAAAGTTAGCTCCTCAGATGTCATCTGCCGTTGAATGGACATCTCAAGTGGAATCTATGAGAGATGCTGGAGCTACAATATACTTGGAAGTAGGGCCTAAACGCGCTCTTGCTCTATTTGCAGGACAGATCCTAGATGAACATGAATGCATGGTGAATATTACAAATCATCCTAAAGCAGGAGGCATTACTTCCTTCTTTGGAGCATTAGGAATGCTTGCAGTGGCAGGACGATGTCCTGAAATACATTCACTTTCTTCTGAAATTCATACTGCAGAATTCAGCGCTGGGCCAATTGAAACATATTCACAAAATAATCGAGTAAGACATTCTGCTGAGGAGGAATCTCTACGAATTCGGGCACGTCCTCTTCCAAATGGTTCTGTTTCGACCTCAATTAATAATTCAGAGTCGAATGTTAGCGTTTCTTCTTCTATGGAAATGGAAACAGAGTTTCAAGCAAATCGACGAATTTCTACATCGATTGCTGAAATTTTTTCTCAACACGTCGGTTTCCCATCTTCTGTTTTAATTGGGGCAGTTTCACTTAGTGAAATTGGTTTAAGTTCGGAAGCACGTTCTTCAATTGTAAATGAAATTCAATCTAAATTTCAAGTTAGAAAATCTGACCATTCCTCTTTTACTACAATTCAGGACTTTACTGATTGGATTGAAGTAGTCCCTCAGATGAAGAGTTCGAATCTTGATTCTATAGTTTCAGAAAAAATCACTTACGATCCACCAGTAGTTTCAGGGGTTTCATTGGGACTCCCAGGTCTTTCTGAAGTGTTTGACTCTGAAGGGTGGGATGCAATATTGAGTGGTAAAAATCTCATTTCTGAATTACCTGATGACATGAAAGAGAAATTACTCTCTAAACGTATAGTTCGCTTAGTAAAGGAAGAAGATGGGACTGCAAATCTCGTTCCTGCTGATTCAGTGGAAACAATTCCACAACTTGCTGGAAGAGGTGGTCATTTCGATCTTTCAGAACAATATGGAATAGATCCACACTTAGTTGATGCTTTTGATATTGCAACTTCCCTTTCCTTTGCTGCTGGATTAGAGGCACTTTCCGATGCAGGTTTACCTTTGATCCCGGTTGAACAGACAAATAGTGCAGGCAAGAGAATGATTCGTCGTTGGTCTCTTCCAGATGAAGAAAAAGATCGAACTGGAGTTATTTTCGCATCGGTATTTCCGGGATTACAGAAGGCGATAGATCATGCTTTGAATAACGGACAAGTAACCAATGGTCATTTTGATCGTAAATATTTACTCCAAGTACTTTCTATGGGGCATAGTCAATTTGCTAATTGGATAGGTGCGAGAGGGCCGAATTTAGCAATTAACAATGCTTGCGCATCTACTCCTGCAGCATTTGCCATAGCGGAAGATTGGATGGCAACGGATCGTTGTGATCGCGTGATTATTGTCAGTGGAGACGATTCTACTGGTGATACTTTGATGCCTTGGATTGGAGCAGGATTTGCAGCAGCAGGAGCACATGCAATGGGTAATGATGTGGAAAAAGTTGCACTGCCCTTCGATGCTCGACGTCATGGTATGCTATTGGGCATGGGTGGAGCAGCATTTGTTTTAGAACGAAATAAAGATTCTAGAGAAAGAGGCGTAACTCCGTATGTAGAAGTATTAGGCGCTGAAATTGCGAATAGTGCTTTCCATCCTACACGATTGGATACTGAACATGCGGCACAAGTCATGAACCGTTTTGTTTCAAGAATGGAAAACAAATGGAATTTGAAACGTGAATCTTTGGTTGATGATATGACATTTATGTCACATGAGCCTTATACTCCTCCAAGAGGAGGTTCTGCTTCGGCAGAAGTTTCTTCTCTTCGTGCTGTTTTTGGTGATGGTGCTTCTAAAATCCTCATTACAAATGGGAAAGGATACACTGGCCATCCAATGGGAGTAGGTTTAGAGGATGCAATTGTAATCCGGGGACTTGCTGCAGGGCGTCTCCCTCCTATTGCAAACTTTTCAGAGCCAGATCCTTCATTGGGAGAACTCAATCTTTGTACTGGAGGAGAACATAATCTAAGCTATGCTCTTCGACACGGTGCTGGTTTTGGTAGTCAGATTGCGTTAACATTCCTTCGAAGGATTGCTTTATCGGATACTGCAAGATTTACTCCTGGAAAAATCGAATCTTGGGTAAAGAGTCATACTGGTTCATCATCAATTCATCTCCGATTACTTGATAGAAAATTGGTGGCTTATCTTGATCCTGATGAAGATCTAATCGGAGGTGTTGAAGGAGATGAAATACATCTTGAGGCCAAAATTGAATATGAAGAAAAGCCTGTTACGATAACTGAGACAATTTTGGCTCAAACAGATAATATTTCAGTTTCAGAAGTTGAGCTCGAAAAGCCTGAATCTAGTCCAATTTCTACCTCTGAAAACATTGTCGATTCAAATATTGAAGCTGGTGTTTTGGATGTAGTGGCAGAAGCAACCGGTTATCCTTCTGAATTCTTAGAATTAGATGCTGATATGGAAGGGGAATTGGGCATCGATTCCATTAAACAAGCGGAAATTATGGCAGAACTCAGAGGAAGATATGGCCTTCCTGTTGATGATTCATTCCAGTTAAGGGACTATCCAACAATGGGGCATGTTATCGGATATATTTCATCATTCGGTGATGCCTCTACTCATGCTGTCGAATCAATACCACCTGAACTAGAACCGAAACCATCGCCTTCTGATGATTCAGTAGTTGAGCAAGTAAATGATGAAGAGAAAATGCCCAAAATTTCTGAATCAGTAGTTGAGGGTGTAGTTTCCGTAGTCGTTAATCATACAGGATATCCTGCTGAATTCCTTGAGATGGACGCAGATATGGAAGGTGAATTAGGCATTGATTCAATTAAACAGGCAGAAATAATGGCAGATCTTAGAGAACAATTTGATATCCCACTAGACGAGGAATTTCAATTAAGAGATTATCCTACATTGGGACATGTTATTTCGTATATTGCCTCATTCTCTCATTCAGATGAAGAGGTAGAAACTGTTGTTGAACCAATATCATTAGAATACGAATTGGAGTCAGAGCCTTCTGTAGACCCAATAATTTCTCGACATGAAGTTGAAACAAAACAATTTGACATACAATCAAGAAGATATCAAGTTGAGGTTGAACAATGCGAATGGTCTACATCAAAACCTTTAGATCTTGAAGGAAGAAGTCTCATTGTTACTGACGATGCCTGGGGAATCGCAGGTACATTATGTGAGGCTTTGGAAAATAAGGGTATAGAAGCTGTACGTGTATTCTTAGATCCTAGTGTCACTAATGGCCCAATAAGAGAAAGAGATGGTGAAGTAGACGTCATTCGAGTTGCTCCAGCCGATGAAGAACAGATTTCGGAATTAGGGGAAATTGTACGTTCTATCGCTCCACCAGCCGGAATTATTCACCTAGCACCGGTCCGATTAGCGGGTGTTCCTTGGGAAGATCCTACAACAAGTTCTCATCTGGATTATTCAGTAACTGCATTATTCGGTATCCTCAAGTGTTTGGATAGTGATTTGAAAGATGCTGATTCAGGCTTAATAGCTTCAGTTTCTGCATTGGATGGAAGGCATGGTGTTGAAGGAGCCCGATTTAATTCAATCTCAGCAGGGGCACATGGGGGAGTGAAAAGTTATGGGCGAGAACGCCCTAATTTGAGAAGCAGAGCAATTGATTTAGATCCAAGCCTATTAACGGAACCAGAAACATTGGCTGAAATGTTGCTAACAGAAATTTTCGAGCAAGAAACACCCAGAGAATTGGCTGTTGATAAAGATGGATCACGATATCGTTTGAGTCTATTTGAAGAAGAATTAGAAGATTCAACATTATCACTTTCTTCTGACGATGTATGGGTTGTGTCTGGTGGGGGTGCAGGAGTAACTGCAGCATGTATTATTGAGACTGCAAGGGTTTCAGAAGATTCTGGAGCCCGATTTATTCTTCTAGGGCGTTCTAAATTAAATGCAGACCAAGCATCGATGGTAAATTCTTCAGACGAAGTTCTTGAACAAGAAAAGAATGCTCTACGTGAGAGGATGATTGAAGAAAAAGGAGACAAAGTTTCTCTCAAAGAATGGAACCATCAGTGGAGTAAATGGCTTCGTGGTTTAGAGATTCATCAAACTCTTGAGTCAATCCGTTTAACTGGAAACGAAGCGATATATCTTAGCGTAGATGTTACAGATTCAGAAACAACACGAGAAATACTTCGTGGAGTTAGTGAAAATCTAGGCCCTGTTACTGGAATAGTACATGGAGCTGGAATTGAGGATTCAACCCCGTTTGAAAGAAAAGACTCCTCTACAATGAAACAAGTCCTTTCTGTAAAGGTAGATGGATGGAGAAATATTGTTACTGCATTAGAAGCAGATCTGCCGAATATGCGCTTCCTCTGTTCATTCACAAGTATTGCAGGACGACAGGGTAATGCAATGCAATTTGGTTACTGTGCCGCAAATCAGATTCTGGATGTAGAGATGGCCAGGATTGCAGCACATGAGGATGCTCCTCGTGCAGTTGCTATTGCTTGGGCTCCTTGGAGTGACATCGGAATGGCAACAAGAGGTTCTCTTGAGACAATCTTTGAGCGTGCTGGAATCGAAATGATTCCATCTGATCAGGGCGCTTCACGATTTGTTGATGAGGCCCTTAGAGGAGGGAATAGAATGGTAATGATATCAGGCTCTTTAGGAGAACTAGATGACGAAGAATCAACACGTCTTCCTTCTCAAACATTACCTGATGAAATTTCTGAACTTATTTCTGAACCGTTGTCGTTCCCGTTTGTTGACCGAGTAGAATCAATAGATCCATATTCTAGGGTAATGATTTCTTCAGTTCTAGATATTAATTCTCATCCATATTTGGTTGATCATGCAATTGATGGTGTAGCATATATGCCAGGCGTAATGGCAATGGAGGCATTTGCTGAAGCAGCACGAATTATGTGGCCAATGTGTGTAGTAGATGGTTTTGAGGATATAGAATTTGGTCTTCCAGTAAAGGTCACCAAAGACTCAAAATCGATTAGGGTAACAGCATCATTTGAAAGACAAGATGACAATCATATCTGGATACAATGTAACTTAGAGACAGATTTAATGAATTCTAGAGGAGAGGTGTTTGGAGGACCTAAATCTCATCATAAGGGAGCAGTTAGGATGTTGAAGACAGGTGGTCTATCAGAAAGAGTAGAAGCCATTGATTTAGGAGAAGTAAATTCTGGATCAGCAATTCATGGTCCTAAATTTGTTTATGATAGAATGTTCCATGGTCCAAGATTCCAAGTTCATGGTGGGATTATTGGAGGGATTAACGTTAATGGCGATAGAGGTTTAGATTCACATGCACTTTCACGTGATGAATTACCTAAGACTGATTTGTTTGCGGAAGAAGTAGGTGGTAAACAGATGAAACTAGAGTCACTACCTATGTTGGTCGAGGCTTGTTTCCAGAATGCTGGATTAGTATCAATGGAAATAGACGGGCTGGAATCATTACCAGTTGGAATTCAACATGTAGATATTGATGTTGAATCATTCAAGACTCCTTTAAGAATTAGATCTGTTCGTCGTTCAATTTCTGAAGATGGTGTAACAACTCATGATGCAATAATTGTGAATGAATATGATGCTATCGTAGTCCAACTCAAAGGTCTTCAATTGAAAGGAATGGCGCCGTTAACCGATAATCAACGATTTACGTTTACAGATGTTTGAGGTGTCATTTATGACAGTTAATGCTTGGACTCCATTGCATGAACCCATTTTTTTAGATATTGAAGCAGGGATGTTTTGTTCATTGTTACAGATTCCAAGAATTCCTAGAGAAGTTTCATTTGAAGAAATTTTGTTCACTAACTCAAATTTTGAATTTATGACGCCTAGTAGAAGAGAACAACATGCTGCTGGACGATATTGTTTGAATTCTGTGATTAACAAAGCAGAAATTACTCACGGAAAATTGTCCGAAGATTTTCCTTTGACTATTAATACAAAAACGGGAATTAAACCGGTGAGTATTTCACATTGTGATTCTATTGCAGTTGCAGTATTAGGATTGAATTATCAGTTGATTGGAGTCGATATTGAATCTAAAGACAGAACTATTTCAACTGCAATTCTTGATCAATTTTGTTCATCTAAAGAAATTAAAGGACTAATTAATTCAAGTCCTCATGAAAGACTAGAAATTTGGATGGCAAAGGAAGCCGTATCTAAGGCAACTGGCGATGGGATGTCAATCGCTAAAGAAGTCGCAATTGAGGGCGATAATGGATATTATGAATCATCAGTTTTTAGAATAATTAGACATGAATATAAACGTCATAAGATAGTCATAGCTATCGATTATTCGGACTCATCTACAGATAATTGAACCTGTTCTTTTGAGGGGATTAAGACTAGTAAGATACCTATGATGAATAAGCAACACATCCATGTAACGAAATCTCCTGGAACTTTGTCACTTGGTGTTGCTCCTTCTAATAAACTGAGATAGAGTCCTGAATTCGTTGGTAGAAAAAGGAAAAGCATCGCCAATCCTAGAATTTGTCGGGGCTTCATACCACTTCGAGGAATCGGTTGTTCATCAAGCGTGTGATTGGTGGTGCGCCCGCCGGGATTTGAACCCGGGACAAGAGGTTGGAAACCTCTTGTGATAACCCCTTCACTACAGGCGCGCGGACTTGGCGAGCATACATTGTCTCTAAACCGATTCGGTCAGGGAGAAGTTCTTACTTCGTACTTGAAAAGTAATGGCGTGCTCGGTAGCACGTGCTTCTAAGGCAGCGAATAGGCATAGCCTCAATGATATTGTTCATGCCTGTTAACAGTCCCGTTTGGAGAATGGGGATTGATGAAATGGGATTTGATGTTGGACTTTCTGAGGTTGGTTTTTTTGCTACTTCTGTGTTTATTTTTATCATTGGAGCGATCTTTACTTTCACTCCAAAGACTATTTTCGACTAGAAGTAAGTGGATGAAATCCATTTCTCATGAATGTTAA
>MDSV01201912.1_pt1 | contig 16668 bp, 17 predicted proteins | sample 810851 | NCBI WGS metagenome assembly MDSV01 (sample SAMN05326640, study PRJNA326480) | marine metagenome | isolation source: seawater | place: Atlantic Ocean: North East | collected 2012 | reverse complement strand
TTACACAAGAAACACTTTTATTTAATGAGAGTATATTAGATAATATTAGATATGGAAATATGTCTTGTGATGATAAAAAAATTGAAGAAATTGCAAAATTATCAGGTGTCAGTAAATTCTCAGATAAGCTTCCTAAAAAATTAAATACTATTGTTGGAGAAAGTGGTATCAAATTATCAGGAGGTCAAAGACAAAGAATAGCTATTGCAAGAGCGTTGATAAAAAATGCTCCAATTTTAGTTATGGACGAAGCAACATCATCTTTGGATAATCTCACTGAAAGAGAAATACAAAAAGCATTAGACGAATTAATGAAAGATAAAACTACAATCATAATTGCTCATAGATTAAGCACTATTAAAAATGCTGATATTATTTTTACAATTGAAAATGGTAAAATTGAAAATAAAGGCAATCATGCACATTTGATAGAAAATTCTGCAGTTTACCAACAATTACAATTGCAAGAAAACTCTAATGAAAATTAAAAAAAAAATATTTAAAAATTATTTTGTTCAACAAATATTAGCTTTACTTTGTGCTTTATATATTAAGCTAGTAAGATTAACTTCTGTTATAATAGTAAAAAATATTGTATCACCTCAATATTATTGGCAAAATAATAAACCTTTCATTCTTGCTTTCTGGCACAGTCAATTAATGATGATAAGTTATTGTTGGGAATCAAATACTAAAATTAATATTTTAGCCTCTGGTCATAGTGATGGAAGATTTGGTGCATTAGTTGGCAAATATTTTAAACTGAATAATATTCCTACCTCTTCAAATTCAAAATCAATTTCGCTTAAACCTATTTTCACTTTATTAAAGAATTCAAATTATATAGGTATAACACCTGATGGACCAAGAGGTCCAAATCAAAAAGTGTCAGATGGGATAATTAAAATTGCAAAAGCTACTCAAGTTCCCATTATACCTATTGGTTTTTCATCATCTAAATTTAGAACACTTGGATCCTGGGATTCTTTTTTAATTACCAAGCCTTTTTCTAAGTGTGCCTTTGTGTGGGGAGATCCTATAACAGTTTCAAAAAATTGCACTAATAATGAAATAGAAGAATATAAAAATAAACTAGAAATTGAATTAACTAATTGTATAAAAAAAGCAAATATAGAAACTAATGCATAAATTATACATCACAATATCATATTTTTTGATACCTATAATTTTTATAAATACTTACATTAGAATTTTTAAAAATAAAGAAGATAAAACAAGGTATAAAGAAAGGTTTGGTTTTACCAATTTAAAAAAACCTAAAGGCAAAGAATTGATTTGGATACATGCATCTAGTGTTGGTGAATTTAAATCTTGTGATTTTTTAATAAATAATTTTTATCAAAAATATTGTATATTAGTTACAACTACAACTAAAACTGCAGCAGACTATGCGTTAAAAAATTATGGTGATAAAATTATTCATCAATACGCACCTTATGATATTATTATTTGGATTAATCAATTTTTAGATTTATGGAAACCTAAGTTAGTAATTTGGATTGAATCAGATCTTTGGCCAAATACTATTGTTAAGTTAAGAGAAAGAAAAATAGAATCTATTTTTTTAAATGCAAGAATATCACCAAACTCATTCAGTAAATGGAAATATTTTTCTTCATATTATAGGTTCATAACAAAAACCTTCTTTGCTATATACGCTCAAAGTAAAAATGATTTAAAAAGAATTAAAGATCTCACAGATGTTGATGTAAATTATTTAGGTAATTTAAAACTTACAAAAAAGACAAGCTTACTATTTGATTCATCTGTTTCTAGAAATATTAATATAATGATTGCTAGCACTCATCACAATGAAGAAAATTTATTAATCCCATATATTCAAAATATTAGTAAAAAATATCCTCTGAATAAATTTTTCATAGCACCTCGCCATCCTAGCAGATCAAAAATAATATATGACTTATTGAAAAAGAAAAAACTAGATGTGGAATACAACAGTTCCATAAAAAATAGTGGGTATCAATTTTTAATAATTGATAGTTTTGGTAAAATGAATGAATTTTATGACAAAAGTGATATAGTATTTTTAGGTGGATCTTTTACAAAAAATGGTGGTCACAATCCAATCGAAGCAGCGATGTATAACTGTGCAATTATAACTGGTCCTCATGTTTTTAATTGGGAAAATTTATATGATGATATGATTGAACAAAAATCTTGTTTAATGATTGACCATCCACAAGAATTAGAAATTAAAATAATAAACTTAATTGAAAACAAAAATATTATTACAAAACTAAAAAAAAATGCACTTTCATTTTCTAAAACAATTTTCTTTGATGAAAAAAAATTATTAAACTTAATAAATTCTAGACTGCAATATAATGCTTAAAGCTCCTAAATTTTGGTACTTAAAAAGAGATAGCTTATTTTCGAATTCTTTATACCCCCTATCTTTACTATTTAGACTGGGGACAAAAATTAGAAACTTATTAAGTAGAGAAAGAAAAACAAAACTACCAATAATTTGTGTTGGAAATATTGTAATTGGAGGAGCTGGAAAAACTCCAGTTGCATTAAAAATAGGAAATATGCTTAAAAAAGCAGGTTACAATCCACACTTTGTCTCAAAAGGTTATGGGGGATTAGAAAAAAATAATACATTGGTAAAAGATTGGCATTCTCCTAAAAGTGTAGGTGATGAACCATTGCTATTATCTGAAATAGCACCAACTTGGATTGGATTAGATAGGAATAAATCATTTCAATTAGCAAGTGACTATGGTGCAAATTGTATTGTCATGGATGATGGCTTTCAAAACCCAACTTTACAAAAAGATTTTTCAATTATAGTAATAAATGGAGACCAAGGATTTGGAAATAAAAGAGTAATACCATCAGGACCATTAAGAGAAAGTATCAAAAGGGGTTTATCAAGAACAAACCTAGTCATAACAATTGGAGATATTTCAAATGAAGTTAAAGAAAAAATACCCAAACATATACCTTTAATTGCTGCAAACTTTAAAATTAAAGAGGATAGCATAATGCTACAAGGACAGAGAATAACAGCATTTGCAGGAATTGCTTATCCTGAAAAGTTTTTTAATTCTTTAAAATTTGTGAAGGCAAACATCGTTGATAAAATAAGCTATTCAGATCATCATATTTATAATGAAAATGATCTCCTTTATTTAGCAGAAATAGCAAATAAAAATAAATCAATTCTTGTTACTACAAAAAAAGATATGGTTAGAATTCCTAAGAATTTTAGATCTTTAGTTAAAACAATAGATGGCTTTATTCAATTAGATGATGAAAAGTTATTATTAGAAATATTAACTAACTTGATTGAAAATAAAATTAATCAATAATGAATTTTTTAATAAAAATTAGATATTTTATTGAGTTTTTTCTTTTTAAAATAATTTTATTTTTATTACAATTATTATCAAAGAAAACATCCTCCAAGATAATGAGTAAATTTTTCTTATTTTTAGGCAGGCTTTCAAAATACAATCAAATTGCAAAAAATAATTGTAGAATTGTTTTTCCTTATTTGAATGAAATGGAAATAAAGAATATTATAAATAATAGCTGGGAAAACCTTGGTCATAATCTCTTTGAAATAACTTACTTAAATAAATTAGTTAAAGAAAAAAATACAATTGAAATTAAAGGGCGAGAGATACTTGATAACATTAAGAATGATGGTTTTCCAGTAATATTTTTCAGCATTCACTCAAGTAATTGGGAAATTTGTGTTCCTGTTTTAGATCAAAATAATTTCCAAATTGGAGCGATTTATAGGCACATAAATAATAATTTTTTTGATAGATACATTTTCAAAAAAAGAACAGAAGCTTTACAAACAAAAAAAAGTTTTTATACTCCAAAAGGTAAAGTAAGTGCTAAAGAAATACTAGAAGGCGTGATTGATAATAAAAATATTTTTTTATTGGTTGATCAAAAAGACTCAGCGGGAAGTGGGATAGATTTTTTTGGTAAAAAAGTAAAAACACAAACTGGTTTTTTAAAAATAGCTAGAAAATACAATTTAAAAATAGTACCTATGAAAAATATACGCTTACCAAACAATACATTTCAAATAACATTTGAGGAACCGCTTGATCATAGTAATAACGAAGTAAGTGATGAGGAAAAAATGCTTGAAATAAATAGCATTATAGAAGAGTGGATTAGGGAAAATCCAGAAAATTGGTTTTGGCAACACAAAAGATTTAATTAATTTTTTTAACTTTAATTTCTATGGTATTATCCATTAATCTTGCACTTAAAAGATCATTTTCTCTTATATCTTCTGTTTTATTAATAATTTTTTTATTTTTAGATATAATTGCATAACCTTTATTAAGGTTTGATTGTATTGAATTAGTTTCTACTAATCTACTATAATAATTGTGTTTCTCCTTATAGGAGATAAATTCTCTTTTAACTAAAGAATACAAACTACTTGTTAGGCTTTTAATTTTTGATTTATGAAATTTAATTAAATTATAGGGAATTTTTAGATTACTAGTTAAAGAGAATAAATCCTTAGAGGTCATTTCTAAATTATTGTTTACGCTTATTTTTAATGCATAATTAATATAAATTAATTGATCTTTTAATGATTTTATAATTTGTTGAGGAGTTTTAATATAAGAAATTAAATTATTAAGATTATTATAGTTTTCTTTGTAAATATTATCCATGCCATAAATCATTCGTTGATTAAGACTAGCAATTATATTTGTTAGTTCAGATTTAACAGGAACAACTAATTCAGCAGCAGCAGTTGGGGTCGATGCTCTCAAATCAGAAACAAAATCAATTATAGTTGTATCTGTTTCATGTCCAATGGCAGAAATAATAGGAATATCAGATGCGCTAACAATTTCAGCTAATTTTTCATCATTGAAAGCCATTAAATCTTCAGTACTACCCCCACCTCTAGCAATTATAATCACCTCTGGCTTGTTTTTATCATCCATCGCATTGAAACCATTAACAGCATCTATAATATTTCGTGCTGCTTCAGTGCCTTGAACAGCAGTAGGCCATAGATCAATTGGTGTTTTAAATCTTTCTGAAACTCTATTAATAATATCATGTATAACAGAGCCAGTTGGGGAAGTAATAACTCCAATTCTTGATGGTAAATATGGAATTTTCTTTTTGATTTCCGGATCAAAATAACCCTTTTCTTTTAGTCTTTTTTTTCTATCTTCAATTATTTTTAATAAAGCTCCCTCTCCAGCAATTTCTATTTTATCAACGTCTATTTGATATGTTGTTTTAAATTTTGACCAAGTGGTTACTCTGCCCGTTAGAGTTACTTCCATACCTATCTCTGGCTCAAATGTAAGAGATCTTTTTTTTTGCTCCCAAACAACAGCGCTTAAAATGGATGTTTTATCCTTAAGTGTAATATAAATTTGACCTTTAGTAGCAACACGTATTTCCGATATTTCTCCCTTGATACGAACATAACTAAAGTGATCTTCAATTAGTTCCTTTATAGCTTTATTAAATTGTGAAACGCCATATTCAGGAATATTTAAATTTAAATTCATTATCTCAATTTTTTAAAAAATTTTTCAAGTAATTTTTTACAATCATTTTCCATTATACCTCCATATATAGCAGTTTCAAAGGCATGCTCTCTTTTAAATTGAGGCTTTAACTTTTCTATACCTCCATTTTTTTCATCATATGCACCAAAATATAATTTCTCAATATGAACTTCACTTATTGCTGATGCACACATTAGACATGGTTCAAGTGTCACAAACATGACAGTATTATCTAAATATTTACAGGATAGTTTTTTACAAGATTGAATTATTAAGTCTAATTCACAATGATATATAGCATTTTTTTCTTTGTTAACTTTATTAAAACTTCTGCTAATGATCTTCTCAGTCTCATTTTCAACTAATATTCCTCCTACTGGGACCTCATTATTGTGAAAAGCATATTTTGCTTCTTTGATTGCTTCATTCATAAAATAATTAATGTTCATATAGTAAATATCTAAATAAAATTATAATATCATTATATGAAAAATCCAATCATAGGGATTACTTTAGATTTTGAAAATAACGGTGGATACTCAAAATTTCCATGGTATGCAATTAGAGAAAATTACTTAACTTGTGTAAATAACTTTGGAGCCATTCCATTTCCATTATTTCATCAAAATTCATTAAATAATTACCTTCTTAGAGCTCTAGATGGCTTAATTATAACAGGGGGTAATTTTGATATCAATCCAAGTCTATATGCTAAAAATACAGATGGTTCTAGAAATATTAAAGACAAACGAACAAATTTTGAAATTGAAATATTTAATAAATTTTTTGAAACATCAAAGCCAATATTGGGTATATGTGGGGGCGAACAGTTAATTAATGTAGCAAGTGGTGGAGATTTAATTCAAGATATTAACAACTCAATACAAACTAATATCAAGCATGAACAACCTAATCCAAGAGATGAAGTAAGTCATGACGTAAGCATAGCAAAAAATTCAAAACTTAATAAAATAATTAAAAGTGAAAAAATAAAAGTTAATAGTGCTCATCATCAATCTGTAAAAAATATAGGAAAAAACTTTATTGTATCAGCTGTTGCTCCAGATAATATTATTGAAGCTATAGAACATACTCAACATCGGTGGTGTATTGGATTACAATGGCATCCTGAATTTTTAATAACAGAAGCTGATATAGCAATCATTAAAGATTTTGTTGATCATGCATAATAAAATGAGAATAGCAAAATTTATTGCAAACGCAGGATATTGTTCTCGTAGAGAAGCTGAAAAACTTATTGAAAATAAGATAGTTAAAATTAATAACAATATATGCCTTCATCCAAGTAATACAGTAAGTGAAAGTGATACCATAACTGTTGGCAAACAAATTATTAAACTTAACAAGATAACTAGATTGTGGAAAATGTATAAGCCAATAAAGTTTATTTGCTCTACGAAAGATAATCGTGATAGAAAAAAAATATTTGATTTAATACCAAAAGAATTTCCAAGAATAATTAGTGTTGGTAGATTAGATTTTATGAGTGAAGGACTTCTCCTTTTAACAAACAATGGAGATTATTCCAGAAATTTAGAACTACCTAATAAAGGTTATGAAAGAATATATAGGGTTTGTATAAGAGGTCAAATAGAGAAAAAAGATATTGAAAAAATTAACAATGGAATAAAGATTGAGAAAATTCTTTATAATAAAATTAAAATTAAAATAGATAAATCAGATAAAGTTTACACCTGGATAATTGCTAAGCTAAAAGAGGGTAAAAATCGTGAAATTAGAAATATTTGTAAGTATTTTGCTTGGAACATTGTAAAGTTAATTAGAATTCAATATGGTCCATATAAGCTTGGAAATTTAAAAGAGGGTAAAATTGAGGAAATAAAAATAATTTAAAATGCCTAATATTATTGGTGGAAAATACAAGAAAACAAAACTGGAGATTCCAAGTAAACTTGTTAGACCAACTTCTGCTTTTAAAAGAGAGGCTATATTTTCAATATTAGAGAGTTTTTCAATAAAACAGTCAATTGAAATATACAAAAATAAATCAATTATAGATATTTTTGCAGGATCTGGCTTAATTGGTTTAGAGGCAATTTCAAGAGGTATAAAAAAATCATATTTTATAGAAAATAATGATAGTGTAATTAAAATTTTAGAAAAGAACTGCAAAAAAATATGTAAGAACAATGAGTTTGAAATTATTTTTGATAAAGCAATTGATGGTTTAGATAAAAAATTCCAAATTGAACCTTCTATAATATTTATTGATCCTCCATATAAAAAAGAAAATATTAATTTACTTTTATTAAAAATACTAAAGAATAAAATAAAATTAAAAAATACATTTATTGTACTTGAAACTAGTAAAGAAGAAGAATTAATTATACCTGAAGAATTTATTTTTTTAAAAGAAAGAATTTACGGAAAAACTAAAATTTTATTCTTAAATTAACTTAAATATTTTTTGGTTAGAATTTTTCCTTGTTCAACAGCAGGTTGATCAAAGGGGTCAACCTCAAAATAAATACAAGCAGCTATAGTTTCAATTATACTTTCTGCCATTAAAGAGCCCATTGATTCTTCATTTATTTCACTTAAAAAGATTTCTCTATACTTAAAATTATTTAATTTAAAAGTATCTGTTGTAGCATCTTGTTCAGCATGCATCAAATCACCCATTGTTTTATTCACTAAATAATGCACAGATTCTGCCTTCATTGTTTCAGAGTCAATTTTCAAACCTTTATTTTTGTAATTACCTTTGATGAAAGTAAAAAATTTATCTTTGGGCCCATCTAAGTATAGTTGAAGCTGACTATGTTGATCAGTTGTGCCAACTGCATGTAAAGCAGTAATACCTTTATTTTGTTTCCCAATACTTTCAGCCCATAGTTGCAGATACCATTTACCAAAATAACTTAAACCGTCTGAATAAGTCATGATAACATTAGATAAAAATTTATTAGATGAACAAAATTTAAATATTTGTGCAAATTTCATAGCGTTAATAAAATTATTTTTTTCGATTATTTTTATTGCACCTTGGTGTACTTTTTTAACATTTAATCCTGCTAAAATTGCTGGAATCATTCCCACATTTGAAAAGATTGAATATCTACCTCCAATATTTTTTTTATGCTCTAAAAGGTGGCAATTATTATTTTTTGCTATGTTATATAAGGGGGAATCTTTAAATTCTGTTATAATTAATGTATTTGAATACAATAATTTTAAATAATTTTTTTGATTGGCAATGTTTATAATGCTACCAAATTGAGACAAAGTTTCTGGAGTTGATCCAGATTTAGAAATAACTATAAATCCAGTGTTTTTTATGTCTAAATTTTTTATTTGATTTTGAAAATACAAAGGATCAATATTATCAAAAAATAAAATATTTTTAGGCTGATCAATACACATATTAATTAAAGCACGCGCCCCAAGGTTTGACCCACCTGTTCCAAAGACAACAAAATTTTTTTTATTTTTTTTAAATCTTTCTGCTTTCTCTATAGTATACTCAAGTAAACTATCATCCCTAACAATATTAAGAGCAGGAAGTTGATTGCATATTTGTTTAATTTGATCATTAAAATTTTCAATATTTTCAGGAAGATCAATTTCTTTATCAAAATTTATATTTATAAAATTAATTGTCATTAACTAATTTAAAAAAAGATAAATCTTTTTTTCTTTTTATTCTTTTTATTTTTTATAGTTACGGTTGGTAATTCTGCATTTTCACCCACATCAATGCCTAAACGTTCATTTCTTAATCTTTCAGATTCTGCAATTGAATCAAGAATTTCAACTTCATCTTCCCAAGTTTTTGAATTAGTTTGTTTTTCAGATGCAAATTGTTCATTAATTTCTTGCCTTATACTGCCATCAATTTCACCAGCATTAGTTTGATTTAAAATATTTTCCATTGTGGATATTTCAATATCATCAACATCACTTTCATCATTTAAACCAAAGAGGATCTCCTTAGCTAATTCACTTTCAACATTTTCAATATTCTTTTCTGAGATTTGCTCAGGTGGAAGTAGTTTAAAATTAGGAGGAAGTACTAAAGGAGGATTTTCCACAACTCTAAATTCATCAATATTTTTTCTATTTACACCTGCGCTATCTCTAATTTGAGAACAAGAAATTAAAAAAAATACAGAAATTAAAAATAATAATAAAATTTTATTCATATTTATCTATTATTTAATTTTTTTACCATGTTAAATATTATCATTATTATACCGATAGAGATATAAATATCAGCAAAATTAAAAGCAGGCCAATAAAATTGATTAATATGGAAATATATAAAATCTATTACATATCCATTTATGAATCGATCAATAATATTCGCCATAGCTCCACAAATAATAATAAATAAACCCCAGCGCTCCAATGCATCTTTAGAATTTAAATAGAGAAAAATAATAAAAAAAACAACAAACATGGCAATAATAACAAGGAAAAAAGATGGGATTGTTCCTGAAAATAACCCGAATGAAACTCCAAAATTGTGAATATGCGTTATGTCAAGAATTTCAGTTATTTTAATAAATTGATACAGGTCGATATTATGAAATACAAAATATTTTACCGTCAAATCAGTAAAAAGTAAGGAAATAAAAATGATAGTTTTTTTCAAACTTACTGACCTAAGAAATTGCATTTTCGCAACGATTACAAATTTCATTACGAATTAATTCTTCTTTATATTTCCAGCATCTTTGGCATTTTTTTCCTGTAGTTTTTGATACTGAGATTTTAACATTAGAAACTTCTTCTAAAGAAAATCCATCAACACTATTTGTTAATTCATGTAACGAAAATGATGAGGTAATACTTATTTCATCAAATTGATAGTTCTTCACCTTTCTTAAAATTGATTTTTCTAAATAGACATCAATATGTGCTTCTAAGCTTGATCCAATAATCTTCTCTGCTCTTTTTTTCTCTAACGCACCAGTAATTACTTTTCGTATTTGTTTTAGAATTATCCACTTTTCATTAGTAGTAGGATTTTTATAACTTTCTGGTGTTATAAAAAAATCTTGCAAGTGTATACTGTTTTTGTTATTTCTTGCCTTCCATGCCTCTTCTGCAGTAAAAGATAAAGACGGTGCAAGCCATCTAACTAAATAGTTAAAAATAATATCTAGTAACGTTCTGGCAGATCTTCTTTCTAAAGATTTTTTGCCATCACAATAAATAATATCTTTACGAATATCAAAATAGAATGCTGATAAATCATTAGAACAAAAATTTAACAAAGTAATAAACATAAGGTGAAAATTAAAAGTTTTAATACATTCTAAAATCGTTTGATCTATTTCCCACAACCTATGTAAGATAAACTTTTCTAGATCTGGAAATTCAGCTTCATCAATTTTTTCATCATTTGTAAAACCATCAAGATTACCTATCAAATAACGAAAAGTATTCCTAATTCTTCTATACGAGTCTGTTTGAGCTTGTAAAATTGCATTATCTAATTTCAAATCATCATAATAGTCAGATGCAACAACCCATAATCGTAAAATATCTACACCATATTTTTTTAGTATATCATCAGGAGAAATCACATTGCCTAGAGATTTAGACATTTTTCTTCCTTTTCCATCAACAACAAACCCATGTGTTAGAACACTTTCATAAGGAGCACGCCCTCTTGTTCCAGATGATTCTAATAAAGAAGAATGAAACCAACCACGATGCTGATCACTTCCTTCAAGATACATAGATGCTGGCCATTTAAGATCATGTCTTTTTTCTAGGCAAAAAGCATGCGTGGAACCACTATCAAACCATACTTCCACAACATCTTTAACTTGTTCGTAATCTTCTATATTATATTTATCTCCAAGGAATATCTGAGGATTTTCAGTAAACCACTTATCACTTCCTTCTTTTTCATAAATTTCTGCAATCCTTTCCACTACCTCCAAATCTCTTAGAGGTTGATCTGTTTTCTTGTTTACAAAAAGAGGTAGTGGCACTCCCCAAACTCTTTGTCTTGAAATACACCAATCTGGCCTTGTCTCTATCATTGAACGCAAACGAGTTTTACCTTGAGCAGGATAAAAAATAGTTTCATCAATTGACTTAAGAGCGATATTTCTTAAATTATTTTTTTCCATAGAAATAAACCACTGAGGAGTATTCCGATAAATTAATGGAGCTTTTGATCTCCATGAATGAGGGTAACTGTGACGAAGAGTTCCTTTAAATAATAATTTTGAAAACTCTTTTAATTTTTCAGCAATTTTATCATCAACTTTATAAATATGTTCACCTTCAAAACCTTTTGCGTGGTGATTATATCTGCCGTCATCTTGTACTGTTTGAATAATGTCCACTCCATTTTTAATACCTAAGCTGTAATCATCATCACCGTGTCCTGGTGCAATGTGCACAATACCAGTTCCTTGCTCTAAATTAACAAAATCACCGTGAAATGGTTTTACTTTAAAGTCATAACCTATATCTTTAAAAGGATGCTCACAAATGGAGTCAGATAAATTATCTCCATTAAAAATTTTTATATTTTTATAAGATGTTATTCCAATCTCTTCTGAAACTTTTTTTACCAACTCCTCAGCAAAAATAAGTTTATCTCCCACTTTAGCAAATGAGACTTCTGACACATTCTCTACCTCAATCAAAGAATATTTTAAATCTTTACCAAAGGCTAAAGCTCTATTTCCAGGAATAGTCCAAGGCGTTGTTGTCCAAATAACTATATTTGCTCCCTCAAGATCTTTATCAGGGGAATTATTAATTAAAAATTTCACATAAATTGTATTTGATGTGTGATCTTCATACTCGACCTCTGCATCAGCCAAAGCAGTTTTTTCTACAACAGACCAAAGAACAGGTTTCGCTCCTTTGTATAAACTCCCATCAATTAAAAATTTTCCAAGTTCACGAACAATTTGAGCTTCAGCTTCGTTAGACATTGTAAGATAGGGATCTGCCCAATCACCCTCAACACCCAATCTTTTAAATTCTTTCTTCTGTATATCTATCCATTTTTCTGCAAATTCTCTACATTCTTTTCTAAATTGAACGATAGGAACATCATCTTTGTTTTTACCTTTTTTTCTATACTCCTCTTCTATTTTCCATTCAATTGGAAGACCGTGGCAATCCCATCCAGGCACATATATAGAATCTTTTCCAGCCATTTGTTGCGTTCTAACAATTACATCCTTTAATATTTTATTTAGTGCAGTGCCCATATGAATATGTCCATTTGCATAAGGAGGACCATCATGTAGAATAAATTTTTCTCTTCCTTTTGATTTTTCTCTTAACTTGTAAAAAATTTTATCTTCAGCCCAATCTTCTAAAATCTTAGGCTCTTTTATTGGTAAATTACCACGCATCTCAAAAGATGTTTTGGGTAAAAAAATTGTATTTTTATATTCCATTAAATTTGGTGATAATTTTTAGCCTTATTTATATCTTTTTGTATTTGTTTAGTTAATTCTTCAAAGTTATTAAACTTTTTTTCTGACCTAATAAATGCTAGAAATTCAACAGTCAATTCTTTACCATAAATATCCTCATTAAAATCAAACAAATGTGTTTCTAGTAATAACTCAGATCCATTTACTGTTGGTCGATATCCAAAATTAGCAACTGCCTTATAAGATTCTGAGTTAATTGAAGCATTAACACAGTATACTCCTCTTTTAGGCAATATTGTATTTTGAGGCTTCATATTAGCTGTAGGAAAATTAATTTGTCGTGCTTTTTGATCCCCTTTAATAATCTTTCCAGCCATACTCCATGCTCTTCCAAGCATTTGAGAAACCTCTTTAAAATTTCCTGTCATTATTGATTCTCTTATAAGTGATGAGGAATACTTTACCTTAGTATTATCTATATTTAATATGTTTATTTCTACTAATTCAAAATTTAGTTTAGTTGATAATAGTTTTAATGTTTCTAAATTACCCTTTCTATCTTTGCCAAATTTAAAATCAGAACCAACAATAATTTTTCTTACTTTAAGATTTTTTAATATTATATCCTTTATAAACTCTTCAGCTGTCAAGTTAGATAGTTGTTCATCAAAATCAAAATCAATATAGATATCAATTCCCATTTTGTTAAGAAGATTTAATTTTTCCTCTTTTGTGATAATATTAAAAATATCTTTTGTATAACCAAAAAAAATCTTTGGATGAGGAGTAAAGCTCATAACTGCATTTTTTAGTTTAGTTTTTTTAGACTTAGAAATTATTTCACTAATAACGGATTGATGACCTTTATGGACTCCATCAAAATTACCTATAGTTAAGCATAGGTTATGTTCATTAAATTCAGTTTTTGTGTTTAGATTATATATTTTCACAATTAATTTTTCATTATCATCAATTTCTATAAGAAAATACTGTAATAGTTTTGAATTTTAAGCTGACATTTACTAATATAAATTATAATGAATGCATATAATCAATTTTGAGGAATTAAAATGAAATATTTACACACTATGGTTAGGGTTAAGGATATTGATGCATCCCTTGATTTCTACTGTAAAAAATTAGGATTAAGAGAAGTAAGAAGGTCTGAGAATGAAAAAGGAAGGTTTACCTTAATTTTTTTAGCAGCTGAAAATAGTGATGAAAATACAGGTCTTCTTGAGTTAACTTTTAATTGGGATCCAGAGGACTACTCAGGGGGGAGAAACTTTGGCCACCTAGCATATAGTGTAAAAAATATTTATGAAGTATGTGAAAATTTAATTAAAAATGGAGTAACTATTAATCGACCTCCTAGAGACGGACGTATGGCTTTTATAAAATCACCAGATAATATTTCTATTGAAATACTTCAAGATGGGGATGCACTTCCATTAAAAGAACCTTGGACTTCAATGAAAAATAATGGATCTTGGTAGTGTTTATTTATGATTAAAAGGAAAAAATTAACAGTATATGATTATTTAAGAACTAAAGGTAATAGACAGCTTAGCAATCTTTTTGTTCATACTATAGATGAAGCTGCAGCTGCTGAAGAAGCAGAAATTGATTATATTGTTGCTGCGCATGACTTACCACAATTTGGAATCAATGCATCATTAAATGATGTAAAAAAAATACGAGAGGTTGCTCCAAGTTGTTTTATGCAATCAGCTGGACCAACTCCTCCAGCTTCTGAATATGAGGCTATTAAGTACGCGCATGAATATTTATCATTTGGTGTAGATTGCATCTATGTAGGTAATCACAGTTTAAAATGGATTAGAGCTATGCGTGATGAAAACATTCCTACGATTGGTCATGTTGGTTTAATTCCTGGAAAATCAACCTGGATTGGTGGTTTAAGAGCTATAGGCAAAACTGCAGATGAGGCAATAGGGGTATTAAAACATACATTAGATTTACAAGAAGCAGGAGTTATAGGTGTTGAGCTTGAAGTTGTTCCACCAAAAGTTGCTAAAATTATCACTGAAAAAGTTGAAATAATTACAATGTCTATGGGAAGTGGATCTGACTGTGATGCTCAATTTTTATTTTCAAATGACGTTTTAGGATGGAATGAAGATCATATACCACGTCATGCAAGAGTTTATAGAAACTTTAAAAAAGAATATGCAAGACTCCAAGAAGAAAGAGTGTTAGCTTTTAAAGAATTTCACAATGATACAATAAATAAAAAATTTAATGATCCTAAGATAACTGTTCAAATAAAAGATGATGAATTTGATAAATTTTTAGAGCTTGCAGAAAAATTTTAATTTGGAACACTTAACTCTATTTTATAACTAGGATTCTTGGCTTGTTTAAAAATTGCAGGAATAATTTCTTTATAAGCTCCCCACAACCCTCTTTTAGCTTGAGGCATTTGATCCTTAATTAAATTATGAAGTTTAGGTAAGTTGTATGAAGGTACTGTTGGGAACATGTGGTGTTCAATATGGTATTCCATGTGCCAATATAAAAAACTAAAGACAGGATTTAGATACACAGTTCTAGTACTATACCTATGATCTTTTATGTTTTCTTGCAGTCCGGTATGTTGAGTTAAACCAAAAGAAGCAACGAGTGTTTTACCGTAAAATCCTGGAAGTACAAAATATAGAACAGGCAACCAAGTTTGAAATATTATGGAAATTAAAATAAAAACTAACCAAATTCCCACATGTATTCTTGCTGAATTTCTACATTTTGATCTCTCTTTTTCTGGAATACACTGCTCCATAACAGTTGTAGTAATACCTACTGCATGCTTGATAGTTTCAAATTGAAGAGTTTTATGAAATGTTAACATCGGGGCAAAGGGAATAAAATATGAAAAAAATAAAAACAAATCAGTAGGTTTTCTTATTGCAATTTCAAAATCATGAGGATCATCATATGCTGTAAATCCGTGATGTTTGAAATGTGACCATCTCCATCTGACTGGTTCAAAGTTATCCATATAACTTGAAATTTGATAAAAGAAATTATTCCAAAATTTTGATTTAAATGCAGTTTTATGTCCAGTTTCATGCCAAATCGAGTCACTGCAAGCATATATATTGCCGTAGATTAGAAAGAAGAGAAGGCTCCACCACGTACCCCATGAAGCATAAGCAAGATATCCAAAAAAAATTAGAGCACTAAAAAATATAAATACATGTTTAAAACCTGCCAAATCAGATTTTTCACACAATTTCTTAAATTCTTCTTTATCAATTTTTGGGCGATACCATTTATCTAAGTCAACTTTCATATTTATATGATTATCATGAAAGTATTATTTAGAAAATAAAAATAAAACTGAATTATAAATTTTATTGCTAGTTTAATGATTTTTTAATAAAAGTTTTATTTCATCTTCTAAAAAAGGGTCTGGCTGATAACATGTAGATCTTAATTGCACTTCATTTTTTGTTTCAGAGGCAATAATAATAGAATCTATTATATCTAAAACATGTAAGGCTATTTCTCCATTACATCGATGTTTACGATTATTTTCAATTGAGTAAATCATCTCTGATAATCCCGCACCTCGATAATTTGATTGTTTTGGTGCCTCATTACTACGGCCACTATGATTAATAATATTAGTTTTACCTAAATATTTATTCTCAACTGAATACTCTTTCCATTCAGAGCCTAGCTTATGT
>MDSV01217302.1_pt1 | contig 16669 bp, 13 predicted proteins | sample 810851 | NCBI WGS metagenome assembly MDSV01 (sample SAMN05326640, study PRJNA326480) | marine metagenome | isolation source: seawater | place: Atlantic Ocean: North East | collected 2012 | reverse complement strand
TACACCCGAACCGTAATCTGCATGCTGAATTGTTCCCCCAGATTCTGGAGAAGGTGAGTGTGGAGTACCCGAGTAAACTCTTATCGATCCAATAGCACTCTTCCTTGACCCCTTATACTGCAAGTCTTGTCCCACTCCTGTAATTGGCGAATAATCTTGATAATTATTGTAACCATATGCAAGCGCCATGAAATAGTACGCGCGATGGTTTACAAGACGGTTGTCTCCTTGAGCAAACGCGTCCGTTGTAATTCTGAAGCTGTGCTGAATTCCCTCGTTAGCACCCTGAGCTTCAAGATGTGGCACAGACTCCTCCATCGTTTCATCGTAAACAAAGTTGATTACATTTTCTACGTCATTAACCTTATCGCATTGGAAGATGAGTCTAGCTTTTTCTACATCGTTAAGTTCTGTTGGAGAAATAGAATTGTCAACTAGTTGGTAAATCTGATACCCCTCAAACTTATATGACCTCTCTTCATCTGTGTATTGAGTTCCATCTTCTTTTTCCTTTGGAATAGAAGGATCAACAGCTTGGAAACCTTCTTCAAAGTTGTTAGAAATAGGATTGTCGTTAGTTAAGAAGAGAATTAGCTCGTTTTCTAATTCTTGGATTGTAACGTCTGGTGCGTCAGGACCACTTACGATTTCGAAACAGTTGTCGAAGAGGCTTTGGGCTTTATCATCTGCAACCCTTAGCATAATAACAGACTGGAATGGCTCACCTCCTGTAGCTCTTGCGTACACCATCCCCACAGTGATGTTATTGTAATCCCCCGGTTCAAGAGTAAATGGACCTGCAGATTGAAGGAATAACCTGTCTCCTGGAGGGTTTCCCGTTTCTACCTCAGACCAATCTTCTACTTGAATTCCTTGAGTCCCCCATCTATAAGGGTCAGTATCTCCAGGGAACATATAGTCGGAAGGGATTTCTAGGTTCGCACCTGTAGAAGCACTAATACCGTTTCCTCCGTATGCCATTCTTTGGCCATTTTTCCAGAAGCCCTTCATGTAATTGTAGTAGTGCAGTGCTTGTGTTGGCTGACCATTATCCCCGTAATTCCAGTTATAGTAGAGGAATTTTCTCATTCCGTAACGCTCGTTATCTACTACACCATCACCGTAACCAATTCCAATTCCGCTATATGGAATACCTAGGGAATCTACCGCATCCGTAAAGACTTCTGTTAGAGGGTTATCAAGTCCATCTGCATCTTGATACGGGCCTTCGAAAAAGTCAACACCCATAGCTGGAGGGTTTTCTCCATAACCATTAGAGAAGGCTGTCAATTCGTCAAACGCATCTCCATTGTAAGAATATCCTAAACCACGTTGAACGTCACAACCAACATAATCATCAACGTGACCACCTAAATCTGAATCTACCCACTGAGCAAAATATGTGTCAGTTAGGGTTTGGGTTCCTTGATTGATTAGAACGTAGTTGTAGAAGGTCATGTTATTAACCTCGTCATTCGTAGCAAAAGCAAACGCCTGAGCTCTAATTTCCATACCAATAGGCTCTCCCTGTGACTCAGAATGAACGTTACCCTTGTCGTTGAAAATCCAGTAGAAGTTTTGGTCTCCGTAAAGTGGTACTACGTCATCTCTTCGTCTTTCAGAACAATCGATTTGTTGAAGAAAATCATACCAAGGGTAGTCTCCATTATCTGGATTGTAATTTCCGTCTCCGTCGTAATCTAGGAATGGTGCTAGGTAGTAATCCTGACCTTGACCAGTGTTACCGTGAGCAGGATATTCATAGAAATAAGAAGGAGTTATATAGCCAGTTGGAAAATCTGTATCAACAGTCCCTGCTGCTAATGCGTCAAAATATTGTCTATGGAGCTTAGCATCTGATCTATATGTGATTGTGAACTGATCGTACTCTTGACAAGTTTCAGCATCTACTTCTGCTTCTCCAGTATTTGTAAGAGGCCCAGGCCAAAAATCATTTCCATCCCATCTGTACTTGACAGCAGCTAACTTCAACTGCTGGTCAGGAGATATCCCTCCTAGCCAAAGCGCTCCACCATAACACACGCTAATCCCTAGTTCTTTTGGAACATTGTGCGCACCTCGATTAATTGCTCTATCGTACCAAAGAGTACCTCCGTTTTCAATTAGCGCTTGAACGTTATTCCATTCTAAATCTCTAAGCGCTGTTGCAGGAGAACATGCTGATGATCGCAACTGCTCTTGAACAACGTCGTTATTTACAGGAACCATAACGCCCTTTCTCATTTGGTATTCTTGGGCTGAAACGCCTGTAAAAACTCCTAAAGAGAAAAGTAATGATAGTAAGCGGTTAGTTTTAAACATTCGATTGATCTTGACCATCGAATATAGTGACTATTTACACTACTTTCAGAACTTTTAGAGGGTTAGTATATATAATCACCCCCTCAACTTTGTCGCCTTCAATTTCTGACAACATCGAACAGTATTCTTTAACCTGTTTTTTATGTTTTGAATCTCCCTCTATTGAGCTTTTATAATCTATAACTGTCCAACCCTTCTCACCCTTAATTATCCTATCTGGCCTAAGGATTTGTCCTTCTGAATTCACAAAGGATTGCTCGATTTCTACTTGTAAACCAGGAACAAAATATTCTTTAGTCTCATCACTATTCAAGACTTCGCTAACTCTTGAAATGATTGTATCGCGATCTTCTTCGCCAATTCTGTAACCAGATTCTAGAGATTGTCTCACCTCATACCAATCATTAGCAGTTACTATTTTCTCAAGCAATCTGTGGATTTCAGAGCCTAACTCCAGTGGGTTTAACCCTTCTGGTTTTGATTCATTTATCTCGCTCTTTGGAGAGACTACTAATTGATTAATTGACTCGCCAGTTATTAGCTCCCTAGGAGACCTGTTTTCATAAACTAACCCCTCCTCTTCTTCATTTTCAATCATGGGCGTGAAGTTATCTGTTTGGTCTCCTGCTTCAAGAACTCCTCCCCCTAAATTCTCAAGTGACCTATAAACTAATTCAGACATAGTTTTAGGGTCCTTAAAATCCGTCTTAACCAGTTCTAAAATCACGTCTAACCTCTCTTTGGGTCTAGTCATAGCAACGTATACAACGTTTAACTCGTCTAACAAACTCCTCTCAACTTCATCCATTCTTTGAGGGTCTGCAAGAGTGTCCTTGATGTCGCTAGACCCGAGCATTGCCGCATCAATAGGTAGATTACTTTCAACAGATAAATCAACAGGGATGATGCCATTGAAGTCACTATTACTTCTGTTATTCACCACAGTGATAACGATTTTAAATGCAAGTCCTTTTGCTTTATGGACCGTCATTATTGAGACTGCGTCCTTTGACTTTCCAGTTACAATACTTTTTTCCTTTCCGCTTGAATCCCAAACCCTTAAAAACCCATGCAACCCGCTCTCGTCAGTACTTGTAACCTGAAGTGCAAGTTCCATCAATCCTTCAGCGTATGCGCTGTAGTTTTTTGTGAGGCCCAACTCCTCGCATACATGACCTACAAATCCAGCTAAAGGCCCAGTTGTTCTGTCTTTAATTTTAAGATTTGGGTATAGGTGTTTTAGTAAACCCTCTGTATTAAATACACCTTTAGACCCCTTCGTCCCATCCTCCTTCACATACTCTTGGACATCTACAAACTCCTCTAAAAGAGCTGCCTCATCTAAAGGCTTTTTCTCATCTGCTAATGCACATGCACATTGTAATAGGATTGCACTTTGCCTAAAATCTAAAGGTCGTAGAATCCACCTCATAAGTGCAACTAGAGCGAGAGGCCCTGGATGTTTGCAAAGTTGTAAACTCTCCTCTGTCACGGGTTTGATCCCTTCAGAAAGTAGAGATTTTGCAAGGTTTGATCCAGTTTCATTGTTTCTTACAAGAATAGCAATATCACCTAAATCGTAACCAAGAGATTCGTAATACTTGATTCGCTCTATAATTTTCAAAGTGAAGACTTTTTCTCTTTCCTGGGTATTCCCTCCTGTAGCAAAGTCTAAATGAACACCTCCATTGAATTTCTTTTTAGGGGTTTGGGTTAACCCCTCATACACCTTCGCAAGGTTTGGAGAAATGAATTTAGACATCTCTTCAAAAAGAGAATTATTCCACTCAACAATTTTTCTTCCAGTTCTATAATTGTCGTCTAGACTTTCAGATGACTCCTCTCTTATAAAAGTTCTTTGCGCATCTTCTAATGCTAAACCATGATCTCCAAGCTGTAGATACGGCAAGTCCATTAACTGTTTATAATCTCCATTCCTAAATCTGTAAATAGCCTGCTTTCCATCTCCAACAACCAGAGTCTTATGGCCATTACTTAATGCATGATCGTAAAGCACAACTAAATTATGCCATTGAGTTACAGATGTATCCTGGAACTCATCTATGAAAATGTGGTTATACCTTGACCCAAGCCTCTCGTAAATAAATGGAGCACTATTCACTTTTACAATTTCAGAAATCCTAGTATGTATTGCATGGAAGGTCCTAAAATTATTTTCTGCTTGAACACGTTCTACTTCTTGATGTAAAGCTGCTAAAGTACCAAGCAAAGCCATGTTATTACTCAAATTTGCAGCTAGAACATGCCTCTTACCCTCATTCGTGCATGGCCTCAATTTCAAAAGCTCCTCGTAAGTCTTATCTATTTTTGGCAAAATCCTATCAGCCTCGTGCTTAATCTCCTGTGGTGCTTTAGCTAAAACTATACTCTTTTCACGATTATATATCCCTGCGAAAGTTATCGAAGGGTCAGTAATCTTTTCGTATCTAAGCTTTTTTAAAATGGTTAGAATATTGGATCTCGAATCGAGGTGCTCACTCTCAATTTTTGAATTCTCTAATGCTTCGAGTACATTTTCAATGAGTAAATAGAAACCCTTTTCTCTATCTCTAACTTCCTTCCTAAGCTCTTCACTCTTTCTTTTAAACTCATCAGTATCTATATCGGAAAGCAGTTTGATAACCCAAGCCATCTTTTCCTGCATTAGGGTTTTTCCTAAATCCTTTAAAGGCTTTCTAACTCCAAAATCTTGATCGTCATCGACCTTGCTCAAAGCAAAACTCTTAAGCAATGCTGTCAGCTCTTTATTACTAGGATTCCCTAATTTATCGAGAAGCTGTGCAACCGCATCATCGAGAACCTTACCAGAATCGATCTCAATTCTATAGTCCTGTTCTAGAGCTAAATCTCTAGCAAAACTCTTCACTAGCTTATTTACGAACTTATCAATAGTCATCACAGAAATGTCACTATACCTGTGTAGCATTTCCTTATGAAGACACATCGCCCTACGTTCTACCTCTTCACGACTCAAATTGAGAGCTAAGCAAAGCAAATCGATTTTATCGCTTTTCCCAAGTTCAATTTTTTTAAGATCCCCAAGTATCCTCGACTTCATCTCAGCCGCAGCCTTATTTGTAAACGTCAGTGCTAGAATCCTTCTGAATACCCTAGGATTATCGTACATAAGGGCACATTCTAAATACATAAGAACTAACCTAAAGGTCTTTCCTGAACCAGCAGAAGCTCTTACTATTTTAAAATTTTTACCCTTGTGATTCATTTGTTGTTAATCTATCTTTTGTTGTGCAACTTTAGCACAAATAAGACGTCATATCTGTATGAAGATAAAGTTAGTTACATGCTTGTTAGTAATCACTACTGTTTTTTCTTCTTGTTGGGATAATAAAGAACCTGCTTCTATTAACCTCAACATGAGTCTGAGCTGGTTTGGTGAAAGCGCAGAAATTGGCGACACAGTAATGTACAACGGAAGCATGCCATTAAGACTTGAGAAATTCAATTGCTATATAGACGATATAAGCCTTCGCGACCCAAACGGAAACTGGAAAAGCTCAGGATCTATTGACATGATTAAATTTATGCCTGCTAACGAAAGCACTACTGCTTACTTCAATCCTGGAGATGTTAAAAACGGATTAGAAATTAACGCTATAAGATTTGGACTAGGTGTAAACTCTTTTTACAACGCTTTAGAAGATGCTCCATCCACTTTTCCAAATGATCATCCCTTGGGGATTTCTGGCTCGGCAGGTATGTATTGGACTTGGGCTACTGGATATATCTTCACCAAGTTTGAAGGAAAAATCGCTAGCGAAGAAGGTGGTGAATTTGAATTACCTTTTGCCTTCCACACTGGGACAAATGATTTTTATAGAGAAGTCTTGCTGGAATTACCAAGCAGCATAATAATAGCCGCTGAAGAATCTCACGATTTTAATATTGAAATAGACCTTGGTAAATCGATTGCAACTTCTGAAGACGAGCTAGACCTAGTCAACGATGGAATTACCCACACTTTAAATCATCCAGATTTAGCTGAGAGATATGTTAACCTTCTAGATGATGCTTGGACTATTATCGAATAAAATAAATACTATATTCGTTTTCGCTCTCATCTTAGTTTCTGGATGTGATTGCAGAAAACCGCCAGTGTGGGGAGCAACTCCTTACGAATTAGAAATCCCTGCATTCTTCCCCCCCATGGACATTCCTGCTGACAATCCTCTAACTGTCGAAGGGGTAAATCTTGGTAAACATTTGTTTTGGGAAAAGGCAATGAGTTTAGACTATAGTATTTCTTGTGGAAGTTGCCACGCTCCTAATGCAAGTTTTAGTGATTCAAATCAATACAGTGAAGGGGTTAACGGAACATCAGGTACACGCAATGCAAGTGTATTGATAAATTTAGGATGGTCAACTTCATTTGCATGGGATGGGAGATCTACAACTTTAGAAGATCACATAAAAATCCCAGTAGAACACCCGTCGGAAATGAATGTTGCTTTGGAAGTTGTGGTTGATAGACTTCAAAATGAAGGATTTGATTCTGGTGTTGATTATCCACAAATGTTTTGGGATGCTTTTGGCGAGGAAACCATCACTGAAGATTTAGTGGTAAAAGCTATAGCCCAATTCATAAGAACGATGATTTCTTCAGACAGTAAATTCGACAGATACAGAAGAGGTCAGGCTCAACTTACACCCCAAGAGTACATGGGATACCAACTCTTTTTAAAAGAAGGAGGAGACCCTGAGGTAAATCCAGGTGGAGAGTTTGGTGCAGATTGTTTCCACTGTCACGGTGAAGCCGGTCTACAATTTGCAGACTACCTATTCCACAATAACGGTTTAGACCCCTCTTTCGAAGCTGACCCTGGTCGAGTAGACGTAACGGGGTGGCCTTTAGATTCTGGATTATTTAAAACACCAACCTTACGAAACGCAGCCTTGAGCGCTCCATACATGCACGATGGACGCTTTACTACTCTTGAAGAAGTCATCGATCACTATAACAGCGGTGGGGTGCCTTCATCAACTATCGATACGTTTATGAAGTACACTACGGGAGGGCTTGAACTTGCGCCTCAATCGAAAGAAGCTCTAATCGCCTTCCTTCATACTTTAACTGATACTACGTTTACTACAAATCCTGCCTTTCAGGATCCTTTCTAGAAAATTTGGTTTACCTCTGGCTCGAGTGTTATCCCAAACCTTTCCTTCACGCTTTCTATTATTTCCAAAGCTAGAGCCCAAACCTCCTTCCCAGTCGCTCCACCCTTATTCACAAGCACTAAGGCTTGTTTGTCATGTACCCCATGTGTACCTCTGTCGTGTCCCTTCCATCCCGCTGAATCTATAAGCCATCCAGCTGCAAGCTTAACTCTACCTCCTTCTTGGGGGTAATTAGGAAGACCAGGATACTTAGATTCAATCGCATCAAATTCAGCTTTTGAAATAACTGGATTCTTGAAAAAAGAACCTGCATTTCCTAAAACTTCAGGGTCGGGAAGCTTAGATTTTCTGATCCTAATTATAGCATCACTTACGTCTCTATGAGTTCTATCTCTGACAGGAATAGCCTTCAGCTCATCTTCAATATCTCCATAAGACATCTTCAGATCAGACTTTCTGTCAAGAGAAAATACCACTCTTACAATTGCCCAATTTCCCTTTTCTCTGTTTTTAAAAAGTGAATCTCTATATCCAAGATCGCACTCATCAACAGAAAATGTCTTTAGTTCACCTGAACTAAGGTTTATTGCTTCAACGTAACTAAGGACATTTTTAATTTCTACTCCGTAAGCTCCGATGTTCTGCATGGGGCTGGCTCCAACACAACCAGGAATTAAGCTCAGATTCTCAATACCTCCCCATCCATTATCAAGAGTATACATAACAAAATCGTGCCAGTTTTCACCAGCACCCACTTCAACTTCAACTCTTCTTCCATCGTCATTTAGAACTCGAATGCCCTTATGAGCAATTTGGATTACAAGGCCATCAAAATCTCGGTGGAAAAGGATATTGCTCCCTCCTCCAAGTAGTAGAATTTTTTGAGACTTATCTCTAGCCCAAGCAAGGGCTTCAAGTAATTGTTTGTCTGTCGTTACTTCTATAAAATAACTACTCTTCGCTGGGACTTTAAAAGTCAGCTTTTTTGTCAAGTCGTACTGTGGTGTTACCACCTTATCCTATTTTCATTTTTACTACGTCTAACCAAGATTTTTCTTCAGGAGTATATTTACCATTTGAGACCAGCGTTTCTGAAAGATTCGTAAACGTTTCCATCGAATTAATTTCTGTTAGAATTATAAACTTACATAATAAAAGTGCAACTTAGCATCGTGAGTATTCCTGATATTAAAAAAAAGGCTGAAGAGCTAATGAAGAGTCGCGAGTGGATGCTCGCCTTAGTTGAATGGGAAAGTTGGCATGAAAAAGCTAGCGAAAATGAAAAGGATCCAAATTCTTTTCACGACTTAGGCATTTGCAAATTCAACCTTGGAAGAGTATCTGAAGCCATAAAAGATTTGGATAAAGCAGCTGATCTTCAACCAGATTACGGATACAGATTTGCAGCCCGGGGTTGGATGAAGCAAAGTGCCGGCGATGTCAATGGTGCAATCGCAGATTATAAAAAAGCTATAGAACTCGACCCCACGGATGTCTATACTCAAAACAACTTGATTATCTTAGAGGAGAAACGCTCTAAAAAGTCACGTTAAGTTGCCTGCAAAACCGTCAACACTATCCAGAACTTCATTTTTAGAAGAAGTAGCTGAGGCTGTTCTCACTGAGCCGAGACCTCAGGAGTGTGCCGTTGTGTTGCCCAGCCACAGAGCAAAGGCAGCTTTTTTCAGAGCCTGTGCAAGGGTGTCAAAAAAAGCGTGTAGACTGCCACAGGCGTTTACGTTGAGCGGTTTTGTCGTTAACGGAGAGATTAGCGAGATTGCTGATTCGCTAGAAACGTTAGCCGTTTTATATTCATTGCAACTGAACGGTGGTAAAGGAAGCGAGGGGTTTGACAGTTTCCTATCTTGGGGACCAGTGGCGCTGGCGGATTTTAATGCTATTGATCTTAGTAATCTGGACGCTCAAACGGTATTTAAGAATCTCGAGGATATTAAAGGTATTGAGGAATGGAGTTTTGCCGAGGATGAGAAAAAATGGAGCGAGGATATGCAGAGATTTTCGAATCAATGGAAGAGACTGCACCCATTATACAATGAGCTAAATTTAGAGCTTAACACTAAAGGCCAAACCACCCTAGCAAGGGCCACAAGAAACCAAGGAGAAAAAGGAATTGCTAAAGGTTTTGATAAGATTTTTATTGCTGGGCTTGGGGCTATCAATGAAAGCCAAAAGCAATACCTAGATAAATGGGATAAGAAGGGTAAGCTTGTGGTGATGTGGGACGGTGATAAGTCCTATGCTGAAGATGAACAGTTAGAAGCCGGGTTCTTTATCAGAGATTATAAGGGTGCTAGTGATGTCAGGGATGTTAGGGATGGGTTGTCTGAAAATCCGCCTGAGATTTTAGCGGTGGATTGCAGTAGCATAATGATCGCCTGTCAATATGTGAGGGAGGAGGTAATGGAACTCAGTGCTGAGGAAAGGGATAGGACAGTTATTGTTGTTCCTGACGCGTCTTCCCTTCCCGTTCTTTTACAGGCCTTGCCCTCACAAAAGGATGGGTACAACGTAACAATGGGTATGAGTATAAGGGAAACACCCATCTATATATTCTTGAATTTGCTGCACAGAATTGTAGGGAGAGAGCAAATGAATTGGAGGCATGAAGAACTCATGGCCATCGTGAATCAACCTGTAATTATAGAGTCCTATCGGGATGCTGAGTTTATTAGAGATGCTAGGGACTTACTGCATAAGCTTGCCGAAAAACACATGGTTTGGGTTGATGAAAAAGCAATAAAAGAATATTCAAAAGGCGCTGTTTATGATTTTATCCAAACCTTAAAACCTCTTTTTACTGACGATGCAGATGAGTACTTAAATGCATTTGTAGTTTGGGCTAACAGCATTTCTGAAAAACTAACTGAGAGCAAGGACCCATGGGTGAAATCTGGTTGGGATTGCTTAAGAAAAGTCATTGCCATGGTGCTCAGGTTGCAGGGAAGTCACTCGTCATGCAAATCAGCAAACGACGTAAGAGCAGTTATGAAGAGACTCATCAGTTCTGAAAAAATCGACCTGATAGGAGAGCCCGCTGAAGGAGTACAAATCATGGGGCTCACAGAAACAAGAGCCATCGATTACGACAACGTGATGATTTTAGATTGTAATGAAGGAAAGCTCCCAAAGCACGAAATCGAAGACAGTTTTATCCCACTTGACCTTAAGCTCGCACACTCTATGCCGAGCAGGTATGAAAAGGAAGCAACTTATGCTTATTCATTCTACAGGCTACTAAATAGATCGAAGAAAGTTCACCTGATCTACAAGGCTGAAGGTGCTACTAACGACGGAACTGAAGCCAGCAGATACCTCCTTCAGTTGAGGTCAACTTTTAAGCCTGGCGGGAATCTTCTTGAAATAAAAAATCTCAAGTTTAACATGCCTTTGCCTAAAGCACTAACATGCATCCCTCCACTAATTATGTCTAAGGATCTGCGGAAAAAGCTTAAAGTCTGGGCACAAAATGGCATGTCTCCATCAGCCATAAATAAGATGGTAAGTTGTGAAAGGAATTTTGCTTACATGTATTTACTGAAACTTCAGGAGCAGAAGGACCTTCAAGAGAATATGCAATCGAATACCATTGGATCGATTGTTCACTTTGTTTTTGAAGAGGGGTTCAAGGGGTTAAATAACATAGTTCAAACCCCACAACACTTTAATACCGTTTTAAAGAATTTAGACTCTCTTTTAATGAAAGCAACAAAGAAGTACTACAATTACAATATCTCAATGAAGGGTGAAAATCTACTACTTATCGAATCAGTTAGATTAACTATTCAGAAACTACTAAAAGTAGAACAGGAAGAGATTTTCAAGCCAGGTAACGCGCCAGTTGTCCTTAAGGGTATAGAGGAAAAGCTCAGCGCTGAGTACACAATGAAAAACGGGAGCAGGATTAAATTTTACGGTCTGGCAGACAAGCTAGAAGAAGAAGACGGTTTATTAAGAGTGGTAGACTACAAGACAGGTAAGGCTGATAAAAAGAAGCTTACCCTAACAGGGGATTTCGAAGACAAACTTGATAAGGGCGACCATGAAAAAGCCATACAACTTCTAGTTTACTGCGCGATACTACTTAAGAACGAATCTCATCGCGAAACCGTAGGCGCTGGAATTAGATCAGGCAGATTTGCAAAAAAAGGATTGCTTTCTCTAGAAATCGATGGTTCTAAAGAAATAACCAGAGATGTAATTGAAAAGCTAATCGATTGGATACAATCGAGGCTAGAAGATTTATCTTCTGAAGAAAGAGAGATTGAACATAATCACGACGCGAACTATTGCCAATATTGCGTAGTATTGAACCCTAATAAGAAATATTGGTAAGTACTCCTGTTTAATTGAAATGAAGGTCCTCATCATAACATACTATTGGCCTCCTTCGGGAGGCGGGGGTGTACAACGATGGCTCAAGTTTGCAACCAATCTTGACAAACTAGGTTCGAAACCCATAGTATTTACTCCTTCAAACCCAGACGTCCCTATCTTCGACGCAAGCCTTGAATCAGAGGTACCATCAAATGTTGAGGTTCTAAAAATCCCCATTTTTGAACCCTCTCGCATTCTCGCGAAATTTTCAAAAAAGAGTGCTTCTGGAAGAATCGGTGCTTCTGGCAACAATAAGCCATCAAAGCCTTCACTCATAGGATCACTCTCACTTTGGGTTAGAGGAAATATGTTCATTCCAGATGCAAGAGTGAAATGGGTAAAACCATCAATCTCCTATCTCACAAAGTGGATTGCTGAAAATCAAGTTGATGCAATTATCACGACGGGTCCGCCACACAGTATGCACCTGATAGGTTTAGGTTTAAAGAAAAAATTCAAAGACATTCAATGGGTGGCAGACTTTAGAGATCCTTGGTCTGACATGGATTACTTGAGCGAATTCAAAATATCTAAACGCTCCATGAACAAACTCGTTCAAATGGAGATAGAAGTCGCCACCTCGGCAGATAAAATCATTGTTACCTCTAAAGGGGCTAGTAGAAAGTTGAGCCTTAGTAAAGATTGTCATATTATCCCTAACGGATGGGATCCTCAGGACTTCCCCAAATCACTTCCTAAAACAGTTTCTTCTCCTACAATTAAAATTGGACATTTTGGCTCACTCCACGGTTCTAGGAATGCTCCAGGATTCTGGCGTGCAATTAAGACCCTTAGAGAAGAAGGGAAGAAGTATGAATTAATATTTGCTGGTAACGTGAGCGGCAACATCAAAAGTGAACTCAAGGATTTGGGCCTATTAGATATTTGCAATTTCAAAGGCGAGCTAGAACACAAGCAGAGCATTATATCCATGCTCCAATGCAACGCCCTACTACTTGTTCATAACGACACCGATTCAGCAACTCTAAGTACCCCAGGCAAACTATTCGAATACATAGCCACATCTAAGCCTATCATTTCAATTTGCCGATCTACTGGCGACTTGGCTGATAGACTTTCAGACTGGGGCCTACCATTTGCTGAACATAAAAACATAATCTCTTCAAAAAAAATGCTGCTAAATCTATCAAATCAACCTAAGGTCGATCCAGGTCCATTCAACAGAATGAAGCTTACTGAAAACTTACTGGAATTACTTCAGAAGTAAATTCTTTTTTACAGGCTGATTACTCAGATCTGTACCACTCCTGAGTTCTGAACATAAACCAAATGTACCCTCTCACTTTAAGTGTGTCGTAGTTTCCATCTACAAACCACATTTCACAATCATAAACAGAACCCTTCTTTGGATCAAGGATAGTTCCTTCAGACCATTCGTCTGTCGCACCACTAGTAGGCTCCATGTCTCTTACAATCTCCATACCAAGTGCTTTTTGATTCTTTCTGTCGTCTTCACACAAATCACAAATTGGATCTTGATCCTCATCGGGAAGTCTGAATAACTCGATAATAGTACCGTAATACTTCCCGTCCTTTTCTGTGATTTCTACAATGCTCTTAATTCTTCCTGTCTCATCATCCTTAGTCTTCCACTTACCTACAATTGGAGATTGAGATAAGGCTGAAACTGAAGAAAAAATCATTAAAATTGCAATTGTTGCAACTGTGAAAAATCTGTTTGAAGCTGTCATATTATTTGTTTTTAGTTTCTAAAATTTTAGTGGCTCTATTCCTGGCCTTTTGTACGCTGGCATTGAACTCAAATCCTAATAAAAGTACTGAGCTGTTTGCATTAACCCAAACCAGAAGCGCTAAGAAAGTTCCAATAGAACCGTATAATCTGTTATATGAATCAAGGTAGCTAATTATCCAACTGAATACAATCGATATTAAAACAATTAATATCGTAGCCATGGAAGCCCCTGGAGTTAAAGTCCTCCATTTATCTGCATCAGGATTCCCAAAATGATAAAGTATACTTACAGAGAAATATACAAGCATTAACGAAAGTAGCCACCTCATTAGATTTAGCCAGAACACTAAATCTCCAAATAACAATTGTTCTGAATAAAGCCAGGCAATCCCCTTACCGCTAAATCCTATTAGTAAAATCGCAATGCCTAACATCATTACAAGAATTATCAGTATAACAATTGAGATCAAGCTAGAATACCATGACCTCCCTTTATTTTCAATCAAGTAACTCGCATTAAACCCAGACAAAACCGCATTAATACTACTAGACGCATATATCAGTGTCAAAACAAATCCTATAGAAAGTAAGGTTCCTTGAGTTTTATCTAGAAGATCCGAAACGGTATTTTCTAAAATCGTTACAGTTTCACCAGGAAAGAAGATGCTTAAAAATTTAACGACTTCTTCAGCTTCTAATGGAGTGTATGGAAGAATACTCAGCAATAAAATTATCGCTGGAAAAACCGCTACTAATAACCTGAAAGAAATTGCTGCAGACCTAATCGACACTGATCCATTTGAAAGTCCTGAAATAAAAAATTTCAGAACATCATAAAGATTCATTCCCTCAACTCCCCAAGGTGAAAGTCCTTTTAGAAAGTCCTTAAACTTGATTACTACTGGCTTTTCACGAAGCCAGTCTATGAATTTTGAATCCTTTTTCTTAGACATTATTTAATGTGTGGCGTGCTCTTTAAACTCAAATCTAAGCTCTTAACTGAGTGAGTCATATATCCCATACTCACAAACGCCACTCCTGCATCTCCATAACCTCTCACATTTTCAGGCGTGATACCGCCAGATGCTTCTAAAACAACCTTGCTAGAATATCTGCTTACAGCTTCAGCAACTTCAGAATGAGAAAAGTTGTCTAATAGAATTCTATCAATCTTAATTTCAGTTTTAAGTGAAGAAGCTAAGGCTGTTTCAATCTCATCATAAGATCTAGTTTCTATCACAAGTGGTAGAGCTATGTTTCTCACTTTTTGGTATGCAGCAACCTGTAACAATGCCTCTGTCATACCTCCAGCAAAATCTATGTGGTTATCCTTTAGAAGAATCATATCATACAATCCCATTCTATGGTTAATTCCACCACCTAAAGTCACTGACCACTTCTCAAACGCTCTTAATCCTGGAGTAGTTTTTCTAGTATCCAAAACCTTAGTTGGTGTTCCTTTGAGGATCTGCATAATCTCGCATGTTCTCGAAGCAATTCCACTCATCCTTTGCATAAAATTTAATGCTAATCTTTCACCCGAAAGGATACTCCTTGCAGGCCCTTCAAGTTCAATAATAACATCAGAGTATTTTACTGAACTCCCATCTTCAACAACAGCATTGAATTTTACGGAAGAATCTACCTGATTGAAAACTTCTCTAGCTACTTCAATTCCAGCAACTACGCCGTACTCTTTTGCTATAACGTACCCCTTTTCGATAAGGTCAGCAGGAACGCTTGACTCTGAAGTCACATCTCCACTCCCCAAATCTTCTTTAAGCGCAAGAGCGATAAAGCTCTTCATAGCGTCGTTTAGCATGTTGTAAAGATAATCTTTAACTTCACAACGTGCAGATAACATTAATAGCAACTGGCAAGACTAATGCCAAATGGATTAAAGAAGGGATAGAGAATTATTCTAAAAGAATGGGACGATACGGTAAATTCAAATACGTAGAGACTCCTAACCTCAAAGTTAAATTCGCAAAAGCTGATGCAAAAGTAGTAATACGTGAAGAGGCTATTTTGCAGAGTAAATTTTTAGAGGGAGTAGACCACCTTATTCTATTAGACGAAAGAGGAAAAGTATATGACTCTGTTGGTTTTGCTAAGCATATAGAAAAACTGCAGGTACGTGGTTTGAAGCACGTTGCATTTTTAATTGGGGGACCATTTGGATTTGACCCTAGTATTAGAAAAAGAACAACAGAAACATGGGCTTTAGGCCCACTCACCTTTCCACACCAACTAATAAGAATCTTCGCAGTAGAGCAAATATATAGGGCTCATACCATTTTAAAAGGTGATCCCTATCATCATCCGTAAGGGATACTCTGTTTATTGAGCAAGTATTGTAACGTGGTTGTTCAACACTTCTACAGTCCCTCCCTTTACAGCAAAAGTTTGTTCGTCTTTATCGTTCTTAACAACTACTTCGCCTTCTCTTAAAGTAGTAACAAGAGGTGCATGGTGATTTAAAATTCCCAAACTACCATCTGAACCAGGAAGACCTAGATATGTAGCATCTCCCTCGTAAAGAACAACGTCTGGTGTTAAAATTTCAACTGTCATGATTAAGCCTCAGCAAGCATTTTCTCACCAGCCTCAATAACTTCTTCGATAGAACCCTTAAGGTTAAATGCAGCTTCTGGATACTTATCCAGTTCACCTCTAAGAATCATATTAAAGCCTTTAATCGTGTCTTCGATAGAAACTAGTGCTCCTTCTAGACCTGTGAACTGAGTTGCTACATGGAATGGCTGAGAAAGGAAACGGCTAATGCGACGCGCTCTGTTAACAGCCTGCTTATCCTCTTCACTAAGCTCATCCATACCTAAGATGGCAATGATATCTTGAAGCTCCTTGTAGCGCTGAAGGATTGCCTTTACGTTTTCTGCACATTCGTAATGCTCCTTACCAATGATGTCTGGATCAAGGATTCTTGAAGTAGAATCAAGTGGATCTACAGCAGGATAAATCCCTAATGAAGCAATCTTACGAGAAAGTACTGTTGTCGCGTCAAGGTGAGCAAAAGTTGTTGCTGGAGCAGGGTCTGTCAAGTCATCGGCAGGTACGTAC
>MDSV01057019.1_pt1 | contig 16671 bp, 18 predicted proteins | sample 810851 | NCBI WGS metagenome assembly MDSV01 (sample SAMN05326640, study PRJNA326480) | marine metagenome | isolation source: seawater | place: Atlantic Ocean: North East | collected 2012 | reverse complement strand
TCTTTTCTATATGGATAAGCTTTTGTTTCGAAGGTAGTACTACTATGAAATTTGATGAATCAATATCTGGCGCTTTATTTTTAAATACCTTATATGCAGCATCAACTAAATGCTCAAATTTTTCCATGACTAGTAAACCATAACGTCATCATTCACATCTGGAAGATCTTTGTTTTTTGCAGCATTGTTCCTTAAGTCATCAAGTTCTTTAAGATATTCATCTGTTACTCCTCCAGTTACATATTTACCATTAAAGCATGATGAATCAAAATCAATAATTGATGAATCTTTATCTTTCACTGAAGAAATTAAGTCAATTAAGTCCTGATAAATAAGTTTATCTGCACCAATCAATAAGCTAATTTCTTCTTCTGTTCTTCCGTCTGCTGCAAATTCATTACTAGCTGGCATATCAATTCCATATACATTAGGGTACTTCACTGGGGGTGCTGCTGATGCCATATATACTTTTTTCGCTCCTGCTTCTCTAGCCATATCTATGATTTGTTTAGAAGTTGTTCCTCGAACAATTGAGTCATCGACTAGCAAAACATTTTTACCTTTGAATTCCGATGCTATAGCATTTAATTTACGTTTTACAGATTCTACGCGTTGTTTCTGTTCGGGCATGATAAATGTCCTCCCAATATATCTATTTTTAATAAAACCTTCTCTAAAGGGAACTTTTAGTGAGATTGATAATTCCAAAGCAGATATTCTACTAGTATCTGGTATTGGCATAACAACATCAATATCTGGGCTTTTCCAAGTTCGAAGTATCTTGTCAGCAAGTTTTTGTCCCATCTTCATCCTAGCTGAATAAACAGAAATCCCATCAATGATAGTGTCTGGTCTCGCAAAATATACAAACTCAAATATACATGGCGAATAACCAGTTTCTTCGGAACATAACCTTGAATGTATATTGCCATCAATATCAACAAATATTGCTTCCCCTGGCTTAATATCTCTCACTAACTTAAAACCCGCCGAATCAAGAGCAACTGATTCTGATGCAATCATTGTCTCGGTTTTTCCATCAATCTTACGTGTACCAAAGCATAATGGTCTGATTCCCATAGGATCTCTAAAAGCAACTATACCTCTATCAGAAATCAAGGCAACAACCGCATATGCTCCCTTCACCCTTCTATGAACACCGGCAACAGCATAAAAAACATCATCAGGAGTAAATGATTCTTTGCTATGTAAATGCAGCTCATGGGCAAAAATATTTAATAGTATCTCAGAGTCAGACTTTGTATTTATATGACGTAAATCTTCAGAAAATAAGTTATTTTTTAACTCCGAAGAGTTAATAAGGTTTCCATTATGCGCTAAGCCAATACCATATGGTGAATTCACATAAAAAGGTTGGGCTTCAGCAGAACTTGCTGCGTGTCCGGCAGTCGGGTACCTTACATGTCCAATTCCCAGTCTTCCCTGTAATCTACTTATATGTTTTGCATCAAAGCCATCTCTAACAAGGCCCAAAGACTTTCTAAGCGTGATTTTACCTTCATGATTTGTAAGAATGCCTGATGCATCCTGACCACGATGTTGCAAAACAGTTAACGCTTCATAAATATCGCGAACTACATTATTTGATCCGTAAACAGCAACTATACCGCACATATGCTATATATTATATTTTTAACACCAAACTATCAAAGAGTGATTCACTAGTTTTGATATATTTATTCAAAAAATAGTCAAAATAAGGCATTAATTGAGATTCTTGAATAAATAACGAATCTTTTATATTAGTTTCACCAATTATAAATATAAAAAATATTGTAAATGCTGAACCTTTCAAGCCACCTATTAAAAAGCCAAAGATTTTATCATAAGAATATAGGCCAATTATATTGACTAACTTAGATATAAAAAATCCAAAGATAGCAGAAATAATAAATGTGATAATAAATATAATAATTATAGTTAAAATATCGGATAGATCAGGAGAAGAAATGTAGGTTTCTATAATTGATGATGGAATATAAAAATATTTTATAGATAGGAATATTGACAAAGACCAAATTACTAATGATAAAACTTCTGATGTAAAACCTTTTAGAAAACCTCTAATGGCCCAATAAGATAAAAATATAATTATAGCTGAATCAAAGGTTACCATTAATCATTAAGTCTCCTGATAATACCACTTTTACCTAAATTTTTGTTTATTTTAGAAGAAATTAACTCTGCTATTTTTTTATCTACAAATGGACCGACAGAAAGGATTTTATTTGATTTTGAATTAATGTTTATTATAGATAAAATTCCAATTTTTTTTAGCTGAAATATAAATATATCTTTAGCTTCAGTTTCGAGTAGATCTGGAAATACAATTATCCAAGATTCTATAATGCTTTTTTTTATTTGTATGTCTTCAGGTATTTCAATATCTGAATAAGTATTAGATGAATTTAACTCTTCCATAATAGTGTTTTTTGGAATCTCAAGGGAATATGTTAATTTGTCAAAGTTATTTAAAAAGTTCTTGAGTGGTGTGCCGAAAATATATATCGGAATAATTATGAATGTAATGGCGAAATATATTTTTTTAATTTTCATTTAACTGATATCTTCTAACTTCTCAATATTATCATAATACTCAAGAAACTCAGAAACTGTATAAAATGAACCGTAAATTATAAGTCTATCATTTGGCTTTAGTTTAGACATAGCCGATGCAATTGAGTCAGTCATATTATCATATGTTGATATAGAGTTCTTATCTACAAGACTTAACATCCTAGTTTTAATTTCGTTCGAGTTCATACCTCTTTGATTATCAATTGTTCCACAATGCCATTCATCAATAACATTTAACATTGGCTTTATTAAGCTATAGACATCCTTATCTTTTAGTAGACCTATTACAGCAAGAGTGTTTTTTTTAGGATATTTCTTGAGATTATCCTTTAGTTTTTTTGCTGAATCTGCGTTATGAGCAACATCTATAATAATTTCTGGATTGGACGAGATTATCTGATATCTTCCAGTTAATGTTATATTATTGATCCCATTATCTAGCTTATCCTTATTATTGAGCACTTTAGGTTCAAGGATTTCTAATGCAAGCAATGCAGCACCAGCATGATTATATTGGAAATCACCCATCAAAGGTAAGGATGGCAATAATAACTTTTTATTTTCTTTGGACTTCCAGATCCAAGAGTCTTTCATTAATTTTACAGAGTAATCATTTTGATTAAATAGAAAATTTGTACCTAATTTCTTAGCATAAGTCAGTAGAACAGAAGGAGGATTAGTATCCGCAAAAATACATGGGGAAAAAGAACGCATGACGCCAGCTTTTTCCATTGCGATACTCTCTATAGTTGTTCCAAGGAATTCTGTATGATCAATGCCTATTGAAGTGATAATAGATAGATCCGAGTCTATAATGTTAGTAGCATCTAATCTACCGCCTAACCCTACTTCTAAAATTACATAATCTAACTTTTCTTTATGGAATAAATGAAAAGCAGATAATGTGGCAAATTCAAAATATGTTAAAGTAGTCTTACCTCTAAGGTTATCAATCATTTTAAATGTTTCAATTAAAGAATCTGTGTCAATCTCTTTTTTATTTATCTTTATTCTTTCATTATAGTTTCTAATATGAGGTGATGTAAAAGTACCTACAGTAAAATTACTTTCATGCAAAATACTTTCAAGAATTGCTACAGTAGAACCTTTCCCATTTGTACCTGCAACAATAATAACTTTATTTGCTATTTTTTTTATATTGAGTTTTTTATATACAGACTTTATACGTTCAAGTTTAAAATCAATATTTTTAGGATGAAGAGTTTGCTGCCATTCTAACCATTCATTTAAATTATTCGGTTGCTCTTTTTTGGTCATAATTACTCATTAATGAGGAAATAATTTCAGATAATTTTGTTTTCTGATTATTCCTATCTAAAATAAAATCAATTGTACCATGTTCCTGAAGGAACTCACTTCTTTGGAAACCTGCTGGGAGTTTTTCCCCAACTGTTTGCTCTATAACTCTTGGGCCGGCAAATCCAATTAATGCATTAGGTTCAGCTATATTAATATCTCCTAACATCGCTAAACTTGCAGATACACCGCCCATAGTTGGATCTGTTAGGACAGAAATATAAGGGATTCTCTCATTTGAAAGAGCATTGAGGGCAGCACTTGTTTTTGCCATTTGAAATAAAGAAAATAATGATTCTTGCATTCTTGCCCCACCACTAGCGGAGAAGCATATTAAAGGGCGTTTTTCTTCAATACATTTTTTAACAGCAAGGGAAAATTTTTCACCGACAACTGAACCCATCGAACCACCAAAAAAAGAATACTCAAATATACATGTAAGCACAGGAATCTTGTTTATAGAGCCTTTAAAAACTAACATAGCATCTTTTTCTCCAGTCTTTTTCTGTGTAGAGATAAGCTTATCTTTATATTTTTCTTTATCTTTAAAGCTAAGCATGTCTACTGGTGTGATATTATTTAGTATCTCAAGTTTATCATTTGCATCTAATATAATATCGGCTCTTTTTCTAGCAGATATTCTTCCATGATGATTACATTTAGGACATACATTCAAATTTTTTTCAAATTCAGCACGATATATGACTGCATCACAGTTTGGACACTTATGCCATAAACCTTCGGGAACAGAAGCCTTCTTGTCTTTATCAGCTCTTATTCTTGATGGTAAAATTTTGTCAAGCCAGCTCATTTATTCCTCAAACATCTAGCAATGCTTCTTGTAAATAATCTAATTTTTTTATACATAAATTCTTTATTATTTTTATATTTCTCAACTAATTCTACTATAGAACTACCAATAATTATAGCATCAGAAAACTTGGATATGCTTTTAGCGGCTTCTCCATTTTTTATGCCAAAGCCAACAGCAATAGGGATTGTATTTCTAGATAACTTTCGTATTTTTACAACATTCTTTTTGATAGATGTAAAATTATTTATTGAAGAACCTGTTATTCCTTTAACAGAAACATAATATAAGTATCCACTAGATAATTTAACAATATTTTTCAGGCGCGTTAATTCCGTGGTTGGTGACGCTAAAAATATATGACAGAGATCATGTTTAGAAAAAATCTTATTTGCACTAAGAGATTCTTCGGGTGGAGAATCGACAAGTAATATGCCATCCACACCTTTTGTTTTTGCTGAATTAGCAAATTTTGAATAGCCCATTTTTTCAATTGGGTTTGAATATCCCATTAGTACGATCGGTGTTTTATCATTAGAGCTGCGGAATTGTTTTACAACTGATAACACATTTGACAATGATGTTTTATTTTTTAGTGCTCTTTCTACACCTCTTTGGATAATGGGGCCATCAGCAATGGGATCTGTAAATGGGATTCCTAGTTCAATTATATCTACACCAGCCTCTACCATTGTATGCATAATCTTACATGTTGATTTTAAATCTGGATCTCCACAAACAATATATGAGATAAAAGCCTTCTTTTTATTATCCTTAATATGATTAAAAAAGTTAGTAACTCTATTCACACTTTCATCCGTTTCAAAGATGCAATTGTATCGATGTCTTTATCCCCTCTTCCCGATAAGTTAATTAGGATATTTTTTCTTTTTTTTAGCTTTGCAATTTTAAAAGCATATGCTAATGCATGCGCTGTTTCTAATGCTGGTATAATTCCTTCTTTTTCAGTCAAACAATAAAATGCTTTCAGGGCTTCTTGATCTGTAACTGAAACATATTGAACCCTATTGTTATCTTTTAACCATGAATGTTCAGGGCCAACGCCTGGATAGTCGAGACCGGCAGAAATAGAATGTGTTGCTTCTATTTGACCATTTTTATCCTCCATAATATAAGTCCTATTGCCATGAAGAATTCCTGGTTTACCTTTATTTAATGGTGCTGCATGCTTTCCTGTATGCAATCCATAGCCTCCAGCTTCTACACCAATTATTTCAACATTATCATTAAGGAATGGATGAAATAAACCTATAGCATTTGATCCTCCTCCGACACAGGCAATAAGAATATCAACTTTTTTATTAATATCCTTCATTTGTTTCTTTGATTCATCTCCGATTACAGATTGGAAATCTCTAACTATCATGGGGTAAGGATGTGGTCCAGCTACCGAACCAATAATGTAATGTGTATCGTCAACATTACTTACCCAATCTCTCAGAGCCTCATTAAGCGCATCTTTTAATGTTTTAGAGCCAGAATCAACAGCAACAACATCTGCTCCCAAAAGTTTCATTCTATAAACATTTACTTTTTGACGTTGTATGTCTTCACTTCCCATATATACTACACATTTAAGATTATATCTCGCGCATGCAGTTGCAGTTGCTACACCATGTTGTCCTGCGCCTGTTTCTGCTATTATTCTTGTTTTTCCCATCGCTTTAGCAAGCATAGCTTGGCCCATAGCATTATTGATCTTATGTGCGCCTGTATGATTAAGATCTTCTCTTTTCAAATAAATGTTGCATGAACCTAGTTCTTTGCTAATTCTTTCTGCATGATAAATAGGTGTTGGCCTGCCAACATAATCATGTAGCTCTTTCCTCAATTCTTTTTGGAAAGGTGCTGATTTAGCAATTTTTTTATAAGCTTTTTCTAACTCGCTCAAAGGATACATTAATGTCTCAGACACATATTTTCCACCAAAATCATCAAAGTGGCCCTTAGAGTCTGGGAATAAATTATAATTAATTTTTTTCATAATTTTCTTGTTCCGATATTCTTACATTTTCTATAAATTTTTTCATCAATTGATGATCTTTTTTCCCAATAGATGACTCAACTCCACTACTTACATCAACTCCATAAGGATTATATTTATTAATTAATTCAATAATATTATTGCTATTAAGACCTCCAGCAATAAAGTATGGTTTTGTTATAATAAGGTCTTTTAAATTAGCATCATTTTTGAGTATATTCCAATCAAAACATTTACCCGTACCACCATGAATTTTTCCTATGGAATTATCTAATAAAAAAGCATGCGCGTCCTTTGAAAAATTTTTATCCATAGTATTATATTCTTTGCTTATATGAAGAGTTTTAATAAATTTTTTATTAAATGAATTACAAAAGTCTAATGTCTCATTTCCATGAAATTGAATTATAGAAAGATCAATATTATTAATTATATTTTTAATAAAATTAGCGGATTGATCCATAAAAACACCCACAATAGGTTTTTTATTAGTGCATGCATTAACCAGAACTTCAGCTTGTTTTAACGATACTTTTCTTGGACTTTTATCAGCAAATATTATACCAATATAATGAACATCTGCATTATCACAAGCAAATTGAATATCGTTGATATCTGTTATACCACAAATTTTAATGAGTGTATTTTTCATAACTTATATTAGCATGTATTGATATTTAGTATAAAGAAATCAAATTACTCAAAATATAAAGCTTTCTCCAATGGAATTAATATTATATTCCTTAGGATACGAAATATTTTGCAAATATAAGCCCGTAGCTGAAACCATTTTTCCACATTTCTTTCGATCCAAAGAGTTAATTAAAACATTCATGTAGTCCGGATCATGTTTTGATATACCTATATCTAATAATATACCGATGATATTCCTAACCATATGATAGAGAAAGCTATTAGCAGTTACTTGAATAATTATGAAATTATTATTCTTTTTAATAGAAATTCTTTTTATTTCTTTGACAGGGCTTTGAGCTGAACAACCGGAGGATCTAAACGATGAGAAGTTTTTCTTTCCCTTAAGATACTTAAATGATGAACGAATTTTAGAAATGTTTATTTTTTGATTAAAATGAAGAACATTATTCAATAGATGAGTTGAAGGATTTTTTTGATTAAGAATTATATAACTATATGTTCTATCTAAAGCGCTATACCGAGCATGAAATTTATCATTAACATGATGTATTGTTTTGACAAAGATATCATCAGGCAAGTTGGAGTTTATTCCATTCAACCATTTATAATCATGTCGTCTCTTAGAAGTGTCAAAGTGTATAATTTGCCTAAGAGCATGCACACCAGTATCTGTTCTGCCGGCACATACTGTATTAATTTCTTCATCAGCGATTTTAGAAATTGCTTTATCTACATAATATTGAATAGTCTTCTCTTTATGTATTTTTTGCTTTTGCCAACCAAAATAATTAGAGCCATTATATTCAACACAAAGTGCTATTCTCATTATTTTATTTGCATATGTAGAAGTCTAGCTTCATGTTTTTCATCTTCAGTGCCTGTTTCTACAATTTTTTCCAGTAGCTCCTTTGCTTTATCTTTCTCATTAGTATCAATTAACGCTCTAACAAGATCAATTTTTGAAATATTATCGTCATTTAGTATTTCATCAGTTTGAGGCTCCTCTGTTAAACCGGCAGGATCATTGCTTATAATATCTTTAGAAGAGTCTTCATTTTCATCTAATTTCTTAGATTCTTTTTTAATAGGAGCTTTTTTCTTTAATGTTTTCTTTTTAACCTTTTTCTTTATCTGTTTTTCTTTTGAATCTTCTGGGTTATTAATAATAGTTTCATTCCTTCGAATTTTTTTAGTTCTATCATGAGATGGTTTCAATGATTCTGCAGCACTACTAATTTGAGAAAGCAGCTTAGTGATATCATCAGCTCTTGATGTAAGTTGCTTTATATCGTTTAATAGGTCTTGATTATTATCATTGCTGCTGTTTTGTTTTGAAATCTTTTTCTGTAACTTATTTAATTCATTATTAATAAATCTAAATTTTTCAAAAAAATAACTAGTTAAAAATAATAATAATAAAACATACCAAGGGTTAATTAAATGATAAGGTAGGGACACTATAAAATGACTGAATGCTAAAATGATAGTAGATATCTTACTTAAGATAGAAAGTAAGATTGGCGTTGATATAGTCATAAGCAAAGTCAGTATATCTATAATAGCTACTTGAAAATTTCCTAATAAGATAAAAAATCCTGAAAACTTTGATGAATAATCAATCGAACCTAGTGGAACAAAAGCAAATAAAATTGTAAGCAATAAAAATCCGACTAATTTTTTCATTTTATATCCTTAATAAGTTCTTCTGCAATTTGCACACTATTTAATGCAGCACCTTTTCTAACATTATCAGCTACAATCCAAATATTCAAAACATTATCATTGTTTAATGATTTTCTTATACGTCCCACATATACCTTATCAGTTCCATGTCCATGTTCAAACGCTGTAGGATATTCATTTTTTTCAGGTTCATCGATAAGCTCAATGGATTCACTTGCATTATAATCTTCAAAGACCTTATCTATATCTATAGGTTTCTCAGTTGTGATAGTTACAGCTTCTGAGTGCCCGATTAAAACAGGAACTCTTACAGCTGTAGCATTAACTGAAATGTCTTTATCCAGAATTTTTTGCGTTTCCCAAACCATTTTCATTTCTTCTTTTGTATATCCGTTCTCGCAAAAACTATCTACAAATGGAATCACATTAAAACCTATTTGTTTAGGATAAATTGACGGCTTAATATTTTGTTGATTCATATAAGAATGAGTTTGTGATAATAATTCATTTACACCTTTTTTTCCTGAACCAGAAACAGCCTGATATGTTGATACATTGATATCTAATATTCTAAATCTATCATGCAAAGGTTTAAGAGCAACCAACATTTGAATAGTTGAACAATTTGGATTAGCAATAATATTCTGTTTAGTATATTTTGATATTTCAACAGAATTAACTTCTGGAACTATAAGTGGAATTTCATCGACATAACGAAACTCTGAAGTATTATCTATAACTATAGCTCCATCTTTAGCAGCGATAGGAGCATATTTTCTAGAGACCGAACTACCTGCAGAAAAAAATGCTATATCTATATTTTTAAAACTATAGCCATCTATTGCAACAACCTCAATTAAATCATTACCATATTTAACTTTTGATCCTGCTGAACGGCTACTCGCTATAGCAATAATATTATCTATTGGAAATTTTCGTGAATGAAGAATATCTAACAATGATTCACCAACGATCCCGGTGGCTCCAATAATTGCAATATTATATTTTTCTTTAGCTTTGAACATATTTTTTAATTTCCTCTACGATAGCATCACCCATTATAGATGTGCTGACATGTTTGCCTGATTGAGCTATATCTTTGGTAAAGATGCCTGACTTCAATACGTTTTCTATTGAATCTTTTATAATATTTGCTACTTTTATATTATCCAGAGAATATTCAAACATCATAGCAACAGATAAAATCATTGCAATAGGATTGACTATGCTTTGCCCTGCAATATCTGGAGCAGATCCATGGATAGGCTCATATACACCAATGGAATCAGATAATGAGGCAGACGGAAGCATTCCTATTGAACCTGTCAACATTGATGCTTCATCTGAAAGTATATCTCCAAATAAATTTCCTGTAAGAATTATATCGAACTGCTTGGGCTGTTTAATCAGTTGCATTGCAGCATTATCTACATACATATGCGATAACGCAACATCAGGATAACTGTCTTTTGCTAATTTTTCGACAGATTCCCTCCATACCTGCGATGCCTCCAGCACATTAGCTTTATCCACAGAGGTTACTTTATTTGATCTCTTTTTTGATAAATTAAAAGCATATTTAGCAATTCTATCTACTTCATTTTGAGAATAACTCATAGTGTTGAAGCCTGTTTTATTAGTTCCTTGATTCTGAAAACCTCTAGGTTCACCAAAATAAACATCTCCAATCAACTCTCTTATAATTACTATATCTAAATCATTCAATAACTCTGCTTTAATTGATGAGCTATGGATAAGCGATTCGAAAATAAATATTGGTCTTATATTAATATATAAATCTAAAGATTTTCTTAAACTTAATAATCCCATTTCAGGTTTAAGATTGTTTTCATTACATTCATGTTTTTTTGTACCTACTGCTCCTAGTAAAATGCAATCAGACTGTTTTGCTTTTTCAGCAGTCTCTTTTGGATAAGGACAACCATGATTATCTATTGCAATACCCCCTATATCTGCATAATCATATGAAATCTCAGATAAATTATTATCATTAAATATATTAATTACTTTTATTGCTTCTTGCATTACTTCTGGTCCAACACCATCACCAGGTAATAACAAGACATTAATTTTTTTCATGATCACTCTCAAATATCCAAGGTTTTTTTAATCTCATCTCTTTCTCATAGTTTTTTACTTTATCTTTATGTATCAATGATAATTCAATGTCATCAAAACCTAAAATAATTCGTTCTTTATCCAAATCGGTTATTTCAAAATTATGCACCTCATTGCTAGGCGTTGTAATTGTCTGACTTTGGATATCAATTGTCAATTCATAATTAGATGACTTATCTAATTCTTCAAAAAGTTTATTGAGAACATCTTTTGGAACTGATATTAGCAAAAGACTATTTTTGAAACTGTTCCTATAAAAAATATCAGCAAATGAAGTCGATATTACTGCCTCAATACCATAATCTTTGATAGCCCAGACAGCATGTTCGCGAGAAGAACCACAGCCAAAATTATCATTTGCCAGTATAATATTTCCTGAAGAGTATGGTTGCTTATTAAGTACAAAGTCTGGATTGATTTTTCTCTTAGTTTTTGTGCTTAAATCACCCGGCTCAAGATATCTTAATGAATCGAATAAAAATGGCCCGAAGCCAGATTTCTTTATAGATTTTAAATATTGTTTTGGGATAATAGCGTCAGTATCGATATTTGATTGATTGAATGGTATAACCTGGCCTTGTATAATTTTATTTTTCATTTATAAAATCTACCACATTACTAAAATGTCCCTTAACAGCAGCAACAGCTGCCATTGAAGGACTTACCAAGTGAGTTCTGCCTTTGTCTCCTTGTCTTCCTTCAAAATTTCTATTAGATGTTGACGCACATCGTTCATATGGCAACAAACTATCATCATTCATGCCCAAACACATTGAGCAACCAGGATCCCTCCATTCAAAACCTGACTTAATGAATATTTTGTCAAGCCCTTCATTTTCTGCTTGAGCTTTAACATGCCCAGAACCTGGAACAACTATTGCTTGCTTAATAGTTTCAGATATTTTTTCACCATCAAGAACTTCTGCTGCTTGTCTTAAATCTTCTATTCTAGAGTTAGTACATGAGCCTATAAATACCTTATCTATATTAATTGATTGGATTTCTTGTTCAGCTTCTAAACCCATATAAGCTAATGCTCTTTCGATATACTCTCTTTTATTAATATCGGGCTCATTATTTGGATTAGGAGTTTTACCATTTACATCTACAGTCATCTCAGGTGATGTGCCCCAAGTCACTTGTGGAAGCACCTCAAGTGCATCTAACGTAAGTTCTTTATCAAAATGCGCATCTTCATCACTAACGAGTTTTTCCCAATATTTAATAGCATTATCGAGATGGTTTTTTTCAGGTATATATTTTTTATTCATCATATAATCAAAAGTATTAGAATCAAAAGCAACCAAACCTGACTTAGCTCCTGCCTCAATACTCATATTACACATAGTCATGCGGCTCTCTATGCTCATATTCTTTATGCAATTACCCGCAAACTCAATAGTAAAACCATTTCCACCAGATGTGCCAATATTTTTAATTATATGTAATATTAAATCTTTTGAAGATATAAAATCATTAAGATTATTATTAATAGTAATTCTAAAATTCTTTTCTTTATTAACATTTAGACATTGAGTAGCTAATACATGTTCTACATCACTCGTGCCAATACCAAATGCTAAAGAAGCTAATGCCCCATGAGTTGATGTGTGCGAATCACCACAAACAAGTGTCATGCCTGGCTGTGTAATGCCAAGCTCAGGGCCAATAACATGAACAATACCTTGATTAATATCATTTAAATCAAAATAACTGATATCATGTTTTTTACAATTGTTTATTAATGTATCAACCTGTAGCTTAGATATCTTGTCGTCAATTCCAGAAAATCTATTCTTTGTCGGGACATTATGATCTGATACAGCATAAATAGATTTATTATTCCAAATTTTTCTTTTCTCTATATTTAATCCATCGAAAGCTTGAGGAGATGTTACCTCATGTATCAGATGTCGGTCTATATATAATAATACTGATCCATCCGGGTTTTGATGCACCATATGTTCATTCCATATTTTGTCATAAAGAGTTTCTTTCATAGCCTATTTATAAATTAATTTGAATTCTGTGCTTTATCTCTTAAATAAAGATCGCATAAAACTAATGCAAGCATTGATTCAGCGATAGGTGTTGCTCTAATTCCAACGCATGGGTCATGGCGCCCTTTTGTAACAATTGTTGTATCTTCATTTTTAGTATTGACTGTAGAACCAGGTATCATTATGCTCGATGTTGGTTTTAGAGCCATTTTAACAATGATGTCTTGTCCCGAAGATATTCCTCCAAGTGTGCCGCCAGAATTATTTGAAAGAAAACCCTTAGAAGAAATTTCATCTCTTGATTCTGAACCTTTTTGTTCAATAACATCGAACCCTGCTCCAATCTCAACACCTTTCACAGCATTTATTGACATCATGGCGTAAGCAATCAAAGCATCAAGTTTATCAAATACTGGATTACCTAAACCAATAGGAACATTAGTTGCCACTACCGTTACTTCTGCGCCAACAGAGTCACCTGATTTTCTTATAGAGTCAATATAATCTTCTAGTGTTTTAATCATTTCATTGTCAGGGAAAAAAAATGCATTCTGCTCAATTGATTTTAAATTAATATTTTTTGGTTTATGTTCACCAATTTGGGAAACATAACCATAAATATCCAACCCTATCCTATCTTTTAGAACTTTCTTAGCAATAGCGCCACCGGCAACTCTTGCAACTGTTTCTCTGGCTGAAGACCGTCCAGCGCCTCTGTAGTCCCTAAAACCATATTTCTTAGAATATGTAAAATCCGCATGCCCAGGTCTAAATTTATCTTTTATCTCGCCATAATCTTTAGATCTCTGATCTTCGTTAAATATAATTAAACAAATTGGAGTTCCAGTAGTCTTTCCCTCAAAAACTCCTGATAATACTTCAACTTTATCAGTTTCCTTTCTTTGGGTTGTATACTTAGATTTACCTGGTTTTCTCCGATCAAGATCTTTTTGTATATCATTTTCAGACAAAGATATACCTGGAGGACAACCATCAATGATGCACCCTAAAGCTTTTCCATGACTCTCACCAAAACTTGTGAGGGTAAAAATTTTTCCAAAAGTATTGCCAGACATAATTAAGACTTCAAATAGTTAGTAAATTTAATCTAAATATCATATATTTACTTTGTTATTATATATTATTTAAGGGAATATTTGAATTAATTGAATGAGAATGAATAAATCATACATTATATACGGACTTGCCTTGCTCATACTGGCTATTATTTTTTTTCAGGGAAACGAGCAAGAAAAGTTAAGATATACGACCATTAACGCTACAGATATGTTTCTAGAGGAAAATGTTAGCTATAAATCAACCAAAAACAATAATTTTAACAATAATTCATTAAAAGACTCGATTACACTAGTATTTTTTGGTTATAGCAGTTGTCCAGATTTTTGTCCTGATACTCTAGCAAAGACAAATCAATTATTTGAATCATTGAAAGAGGATGGGTTATATGAAGATGTTCAGCTATTATTTGTCTCTGTTGATCCAAAAGATAACCTAGATATTATCAAAAAATATATAGAATATTTTAATAAAGATTTTATTGGTTTATCATTGAGTGAGGTAGCCCTGAAACAACTAACATCAAAAACGGGTGTCTATTATAAAAAAGTATCATCAACTGGAGATATAGATTTTTATGATCATACAGGCGCTCTTTTTGTTGTAGGCAGAGATGCAAAAATTATAGGCTTATACACTCCACCCTTATTGAATAAAGATATTTATCATGATATCAAAAGGATAGCTAATAGATGAGTGTAAAATATTTTTCGAAGATTAAAGATATAATTAATGCTTACTGGTTATTTTTATTACCGCATCATCTTTTTTCAAGATTTACATATATCATTACAAGAACTCAACATCCATTTACTGAATTTTTAATAAAGACTTATATTAACTTATTTAAGGTAAATATGAATGAATGTGAGATAAAATCAACAAAGGATTATAAAACATTCTGTGATTTCTTCACCAGAAAGCTTAAGAAAGGTGTTCATGAAATTGATAAAGGTCAAAATGCAATTGTGTCTTCATGTGATGGAAAGATCTTAGAGTTTGGGAATATTAAAGATAATTCAATTCTACAAGTAAAAGGAAAAAATACTACAATCAATGAATTGCTAGATTATGATGTAGCTCTAAAAGATTTTTACAAAGACGGGTCTTTTGTAACCATATATTTATCACCAAAAGATTACCATAGAGTTCATATGCCGCTTAAGGGAAAATTGTTTAAAACTATTCATATACCAGGTAGATTATATAGTGTTGCATTACATGCGGTTAGGGTTATTGATAAACTATATTCAAAAAATGAAAGACTTGTATGTAGCTTTAAAAATAAAGTAGTTAATTTTGCTGTTATTTTTGTTGCTGCAATTAATGTTTCATCTATAGAAGTAAAATGGAAAGGTGAGGTTTCCCCTCCTTTGCCTAAAAAAACTATATCAACAAATTATAGCAAAAAGAAAATAGAAATAGATATTGGCGATGAATTAGGCATGTTTAAAAGTGGATCTACGGTAATACTATTATTTGATAAAAATATAGAACTATCTAAATCTTTAAAGAGAAATAAAATTGTTAGGGTTGGAAATAAAATAGGAACATATAAACCTTAAGTTTCTATCGTATGATTAGCATAATCAGGAAATGTTTTCTTTAAATTAAAAATACTTTCAAATGTAATATTGTGTTTTGCATATTCAAGAAGTAAAACTGCATTAGAATCATAACCATAATCATGTTTGGTAACTTTACTCCATTTATTATTATCTAATTTTTTTTTAATGTCAGCCCAACAATCACAGAGATAGTGTGCAGCATCATCAATAAATAAATCTTCAGCTGCGCAAAGAGTAATATTATCTAATGCCATATATTTTTTCTTTTTTATATCATAACTTGCAACATAGAACTTTTCTCCATAGGCTTTTTTAATACAAACGATCTTTGAGAAATTTGATTGCTTAAAATAAGCATATGCCATGATAGATAAAGACGATATTCCAACAACTGGTATATTCTGCGAATAGCCTATCGCCTGTCCTACTGATGCTGATATCCTAGTTCCAGTGAAGCTGGCAGGTCCTTTATTAAAAATAAAAGCATTTAAATCGCTTACCTTCATGGAATTATCAGACATGATTTGATTTATATTGGACAATATAATTTGGCTTGCTCTGGTGGCCTTCGTATCAGAATGGACTATTGTGTCATCACTTTTTTGCAAAGCAATTGATAAGCTAGATCCAGATGAGTCAATAGATATAATGTTCATTAATAATTATAGTACAACAAGGTGTTTTTATATACAATTTGAGCTATAGAAAACTCCCCGTAGTTAAACTGGATATAACAAGACCCTCCTAAGGTTTAGTTCCTGGTTCGAGCCCGGGCGGGGAGGTAAGCTTTATTTGAAACTATTTGTTATCAACGAT
>MDSV01186457.1_pt1 | contig 16673 bp, 19 predicted proteins | sample 810851 | NCBI WGS metagenome assembly MDSV01 (sample SAMN05326640, study PRJNA326480) | marine metagenome | isolation source: seawater | place: Atlantic Ocean: North East | collected 2012 | reverse complement strand
CTCCGTCTATAAGAATTTCAGGTTCCACAATTGGTACTAGATTATTTTCTTGACATAAAGAGGCGTATCTTGCTAAAGCATTACAGTTTGACATAATGCATGCATCTGATGGTATTTTTTCACCTATTGTTATTACGGCTCTCCATTTACAAAATTTTGCACCTAGTGATTCATAATTTTTCAGCCTCTCTCGTAGGCCATCAAGACCTTCTGTGATTTTTTCATTATCATGATTAGAAAACTCCTTCGCCCCAGTATCAACCTTTATACCTGGCAATATGCCAATATCTTTTAAATGGTCTCTGAATAACTTACCAGTGCTCATTTTTTGATGGAAAGTCTCATCAAAAAGAATTGCTCCGCTGATGTAATTAGATAGATTGGGAGTGGTCACAATAAGTTCTCTATATCTCCTCCTGTTTTCTTCACTATCCTCAATATTTATAGCTTTAAATCTTTTTGCGCAGGTTGGGCTGCTCTCATCCATTGCTAAAAGCCCTTTAGGTGTGCTCATCATTATGGCTGCAGTTTCTTTCAAAGTTTCTTTATTCATTTTAGCTCCATTTTATATAATTAAATTATTAAATATTTACTAGGCATCTATTAATTTTCCTACTTGCACAATCTTAAGGGCATTTGTGCCTCCACTTGTACCCATCAAATCTCCTTTCGTAATAATAACCAGATCTCCTTTTCTAACAGCGCCTTTTTTTTCCATTAAATCTATTACCTGTTTGTTTGCTCTTGCATGATCATATTCGATTTCATCCAATTTCATTGAATAAACTCCTTTATAAAGACAAATTCTGCGCGCGGTTCTATCATTTTTTGTCATAGCATATATTGGTATAGTAGACTGAATCCTTGACATCCAAAGTGGGGTAGAACCTGTCTCTGTTAAAGCAGCGATTGCTTTGATATTTGATTTTTGAGCTCCATAGACTGCAGACATAGCAATCATTTGATCGACGGATACAAAACTTTGTTCTTTTCTATCAATTTTTTGTATTTTTTTTCTAGTCTTCTCGGCAATTTCGCATATTCTAACTGCCTCTTGAACTACATCAACTGGGTAGTGCCCTATGGCAGTTTCCGCAGACAACATTATTGCATCAACACCGGAAGTAACTGCATTAGCCACATCAAAAACTTCTGCTCTTGTAGGTACTCGGCTATTTATCATTGATTCCATCATTTGGGTAGCAACAATAACCAATTTATCATATGAAATTGCTTTTCTAATCAATATATCCTGAACCGCGGGCAGCTGCTCTATGCCAATCTCGACGCCTAAGTCGCCCCTCGCAACAAGCAATCCATCACTTATTTTTGCTATTGTATCAATATTATCTAAAGCTTCACTTCGTTCAATCTTAGCTATTATACGTATCGGTGTTTTACCTATAATTTTTTTTACTTCTTTTATATCATTTGCATCTTTAACAAAAGAAACTGCAACATAATCAATTTCTAGAGGTAGAACATTTTTGAGATCTTTAATATCTTTAGACGTTATACCCTGTAGAGAAAGTCCTCCGCCTTTTTTATTTAAACCCTGGAATGGTTTAAGTTTACCTCCGCGAATAACATTAGTATAAATTTTGCCTTTTAAAATTTTAGTTACTTCAAGTTTTATTAAGGCATCACTTAATAATAACTCATCACCTATTTCTACATTTTTATATAGCTCTTTGTAGGTGATCCCAACATGTTTAATAGTTCCCTTGTCCTCAGCTAATGACGCATCTAATACAAACTGTGAATTTACTTTCAGGTTGATATACTTTTCTTTTAAGAAGCCTTTAATACGTATTTTTTGTCCCTGTAAATCTATTAGTGTAGCAACAGGCCTTTTTAAATTACTAGAAGACTTTTTTAATAAAGCTAGAATTCTTTTTGTTTGTTCTATATTTGTATGTGATAAATTAATTCTAAAAACATCAGTGCCTTCTTTAATTAAATCATTGATAGTTTTAGCAGAAGATGACGCAGGACCCAGTGTGGCTATTATTTTAGTTCTCTTCCTCATTAATTATACATTCCTAATTTTTTAAATATTGGTAATTCCTGACCTTCAATATATTTTAGTAACGAACCACCTCCTGTTGATAAACAGGTGATTTTATCTTGAATACCAAGTTTTTCAATGATTGGTATTGTGTCACCACCTCCTATGATAGAAAAGTTATCAGACGATGCTATTGCCTCTGATAGTTTTATTGTACCTATATCGAAGGGAGTTTTTTCTACATAACCCATTGGGCCATTCCAAAATACGGTTCCAGCATCATTAATAATGTTGGTATATTTTTCTATCGTTTTCATGCCAATGTCTAATATCTTATCATTTGATTGTACCATAGAAATATCTTTATTTTTAGGCATATCAAAATTGTTATTTTCAACACACATAACATCTACAGGCAAAATAATTTTGTTGAAATTATCACTTGAAATGATTTTTTTGGCCTCATTGATGAAATCTTTTTCAAATAACGAGTGACCTATATTATAATTCATTGCTAATAAGAAAGTATTTAATATCCCACCACCAAGAAAAAAATAGTCGCTCTTGACTATTAGTTTCTCAATAATTTTTAATTTAGTTGAAATTTTAGCACCAGATATTATTGTAACAAAAGGTGGTTTACTCTCAGATAATAGTTTTTTCAATGTATTTATTTCTTTTTCAACTAACAGACCAGCATAACTTTCTAAAAAATCTGTAACACCATATGTTGAACATTCAGATCTATGTGCTACTCCAAAAGCATCAAAAACATAACAGTCTGCCAGTGAAGCCATCATTTTAGATAATTTTGGATCGTTAGACTTTTCACCTAACTGAAATCTAACATTTTCACACATAATAATGTTTGACTCTTTAAATATTAAATTATCTGTCCAGTCCTGTATAAATGTTATTTTTTCATTGATTAGTGAAGACAAGATATCACAAATTCTTTTTAGACTATATTCTTCATCTAAAACACCTTCTACTGGCCTGCCGAGATGAGACAATATAATAATTCTATTATTATTTTTTAAAAGATGTTGAATCGTTGGAATTGATTGTTTTATTCTATAATCACTCAGTATTTTACCTTCAAAAGTAGGAACATTTAAATCTAACCTTAACAAAACTGTTTTGTTTTTGAGGTCTGTTTGGCTTAATAGTTTAATCATTTAACGGCTAGCAAGGACCTTAACTACATCAAGCATCCTATTTGAAAAACCCCATTCGTTATCATACCAGGCACAAACTTTAAAAAAACGATCTTCCATAATTCTTGTTAAGCTTTCATCGTATACAGATGAATATGATGAATGATTGAAATCAATAGATACAAGTGGTTCAGATGTATAACCCAAAATACCTCTTAATTCATTTTCGGAAGCTGACTTAAGAATTGAATTAATATTATCAATTGATGATTTTTTAGACGTATTAAAGCACAGATCTACTAATGAAACATTTATAGTAGGTACTCTAATTGCAAATCCATCAAGTTTCCCATTAAGATCTGGCATAACCAAGCCCACGGCTGATGCAGCGCCTGTTTTTGCTGGTATCATAGATTGTGTAGCAGACCTAGCCCTTCTTAAATCACTGTGATATACATCAGTTAATACCTGATCATTGGTATATGAATGGATAGTAGTCATTATTCCATTTTCAATAACTAGTTCTTCGTGTATTTTCTTTATTAATGTAGCAAGACAATTAGTTGTACACGAGGCATTAGAAACAATCTTATGAGAACTATCTAAAATATCTTGATTGACACCATAAACAATAGTGGCATCGACACCTTTAGCTGGAGCTGAAATTAGAACCTTCTTAGCACCTGCGTTTATATGATTCATTGAACCTTCTTTCGAAGCAAAGAAGCCTGTGCATTCCAATACAACATCTACTTTTAAATCATCCCAAGGTAATTTAGATGGATCTCTTTCTGATAAAACTCTAACTTCATCTTTGCCATCTATAATAATTTTATCTTTTTTAACTTCAATTTTATTTTGAAATTTACCATGAGCAGTATCATATTTTAAAAGATGGGCATTTATCGCAGTGTCTCCCAAATCATTTATGGCAACAATGTTAATATCCTTTGAAAAATTATTTTCATAGTTTGCTCTAAATACATTTCTACCTATTCTGCCAAAACCATTAATAGCGACATTTATACTCATAAGATTTTCCTATTCATTTTGATTAATTTTTTAACTTCACTAATTATATTTTCGGTGGTAAAACCAAAATACTCCAGCGCTTTATTTCCAGGTGCCGAAACACCAAAATTATTCATTGTTATTTTAGATCCATTTTGACCAATAAATTGATCTAATGAATCTCCTACTCCAGCTTCTACAACTAAAATATTTTGAAATCTACGCGGCAAAACTTTGTTTTTGTATGAATTAGTTTGTTGTAAAAACTCCTCCCTACAAACCATTGATACCACCCTCACATTTATATTTTTTGTTTTTAGTAGTTTTGCGGCATTTATACTAAGATGTAATTCTGAACCCGTAGATATTATTATTGCATCAGGCTTGCTTGAATTATTATAAATAATATAACCACCCTTGGCTATAAGCTCATTTTGTTGGGCTGATCTTTTTAACTCTGGCAATGTTTGTCGAGATAATACGATAGATGTTGGGCCATTCTTTTTATGAAGTGCACTTTTCCATGCCATGGCTGTCTCATTTAAATCCGCAGGTCTCCACAAATTCATGCCAGGAATAATACGCAGAGACGTCATCTGCTCAACCGCTTGATGAGTTGGCCCGTCTTCCCCCAATCCTATAGAATCATGGGTGAATATGTAGATTACAGGTTGATGCATTATTGCTGACATTCTAATTGCATTCTTAGCATATTCAGAAAATATCAGGAATGTACTTGCATAAGGTCTTAATCCCCCATGAAGACTTATTCCATTACTAATCCCAGACATCCCAAATTCCCTTACTCCGTAATGAATATATTTTCCTGAAAAATTATTTTTTGAAATAGCCTTTGATGCTGACCAATACACTAGATTTGAATCTTTCAAATCTGCAGATCCTCCAATAAGTTCTGGGAGGTACTCGCCGATTTTCTCAAGTACAACTTGCGAAGATTTTCTAGTAGCCATGTCTTTATGCCTTGTTTGCATCAGCTTTTTGATTGCATTTTTCACATTACTGCTAATTTTATTATTAAGTCTTCTCTGAAGCTCTTGAGCTTCTTTAGGATAAAGGTTTTTATATTTTTTAAATTTTGTGTCCCATATACTCTCAAGTTTCTTACCTTTTTTTCTGCAATCCCATGCATTATATATATCTTTGGGAATGTGAAAAGGCTTATAATTCCAGCCAATATTTTCTCTAGTTAACTTTATTTCATCATCTCCCAAGGGGGCTCCATGCGCACCACATGTTCCAGCTTTATTAGGTGACCCATGACCTATAACAGTATTGGCGCATATTATAGTTGGTCGGTTTTTTTCTTTTTGCGCAAGTCTTAAAGCTTTTTCAATTGAGGAGAAATTATGGCCATCGACCTTATCAATTACATTCCAATTGTATGACTCAAATCTTTTTCGGATGTTTTCAGTAAACGAAAGTTTCACATCACCGTCTATCGATATTTTATTCATGTCATAAATCATTATGAGTTTATTTAGGCCTAGCGTCCCCGCCAAAGAGCATGACTCGTGTGATATACCCTCCATTAAACAACCATCACCAGCAAAAACATAAGTATTATGGTCAATGATTGTTAATTTATTTTTATTAAATTCCTTAGCTAATATCTTTTCAGAAATAGCCATTCCAACAGCATTTGATATGCCTTGTCCTAATGGGCCAGTAGTTGTCTCTACGCCTGGTGTAATGTCACATTCAGGATGACCTGGTGTTTTAGAGTGCAACTGTCTGAACTTTTTTATATCATTTATACTTAGTTTATAGCCTGACAAATGCAAAAGAGAATATAAGAGCATAGATCCATGACCGTTTGATAAAACAAAACGATCTCTATTAAACCAATCTGGATTGGAAGGATTATGTTGTAGGAAATTATTCCACAGTGTAGTTGCTATATCTGCCATACCCATTGGTGCTCCAGGATGTCCTGATTTAGCTTTTTGAACAGCATCCATACTTAGAGCACGAATGGCATTAGACATATCTTTCTTATTCACACTCGATTAGATACAACTATCTCCTCCATTTAATTGAACAGCCCACGCTGGAAAGTTGTTCCACAGGACCAATGCCAGTTCTTGCAATCATAAACATTGCCTTAAATAAGTCACTTTGATTAGGGTTTGTTATTTGTTTTGCACCTCTATCATCAAACCTACCTCTATATTGAAGCTGTAAATCTTTGTTAAAACCAAAGAAATCAGGCGTACAAATTGAATTATAAGTTTTGGCAATTTCTTGAGACTCATCTATCAGGTATGGAAAGCCAAAGCCAAATTTTTTGGAAACTTTTATCATATTCTCAAAAGAATCTTCGGGAAATGAAATATAATCATTTGGGTTTATTGCTACACAACCAATTCCTTTTGTCATCAAAACATCAGTCTCAACTACTAATTTATCTAATAAAGCTCGCACATAAGGACAATGATTGCATATAAACATTACCAACAACCCTTTCTCTCCCATGCAATCCTTGAGGCTCCACATTTTACTATCTGTGCCTTTTAATTTAAAATTCTCAGCTTTTTTGCCGAAATCACATAGTGGTGTGGACATTTCTACCATTTTAACTAATTGATTAACCTATATAGCTCGCTTATTATTTATAAAACGAGACCGATTTTTTGTTTAATACATAAATAATGATGATATAATACATCATTTTTAGGCAACTTAGTATCTATGGCCAATTCAAATTTATCCAAAAGTAAACAAAAAGAGATCAAAGATCTTATAGAGTTAGGTAGAAAACAAGGGTATCTAACCATTGCGCTAATAAATGATGTTCTTCCGAACAATTTGTTTGATAATGACCAAATAGAGCAAATACTCAAGCTTATAACTGATCTTAAAATCAAAGTTGTTGAATCCGCAAAAGATGCAGATGATAATCCTGTGCTAGGCGAGGAAGAAGTAAGTGATGATGATGATAATGAGATAACAGAAGAAGAAGCGGTAGAAGTGTTATCAAGTTTAGACGAAGAATTTGGCAGAACTTCAGATCCTGTCCGAATGTATATGAGAGAAATGGGGACCGTTGAACTACTTAATAGGGCAGGTGAAATTGTAATTGCGAAAAAAATAGAAGCTGGTCAAAAATTAATATATCAAGCTATTCAACAATTTCCTGAATCTGCAGCATTCTTTACAAAGGTATTTGCTGACATAGAAGAAGAAGATATTATGGATTCTCTCATTTCAGACTATATTCTGGATATAAAATCATCGAGTGATCATGAATTTAAAACTGATCAAATTCCTGAGAATAGTCCAGCTGTATTAAAAATGGCGGTTGACAAAGAAAATGAGAATAATGCTACTAAAGAAGCTAATGATCAAAATCAAGAAGAAGTCAGTGAAGATACAGAAGCAATAGATGATGAGGAAGAGATAGATAATTCTCCGGATAGAGAATTGGTATTAGAATCTGTGATTGAAATATCTGGGCTATATCTTGAATATAGTACATATAAAAAGAGTAAAGACGAAAGGTATAAAAAGGTTTTTGAAGAAATCAAAGAAAAAATTTCTAATTTCAAATTTACCAGTCTATTCATTGAAAAATTGACGAGGAGAATTGAAGAAATTTCAGTTCTAATCTCTAAATATGAACGTGAGATTGTTAAGATATGTCTAAATAATCTTAATGTATCAAAGAAAATCTTGCTTAAAGAATTTAAAGATAATGAAACTAAATTTGAAGTTATAAAGCCATATCTAGAATCTAGTAAAATAAATGCTCTTGAAAAAACTACTGTTGAAACACAAATCAAAAAGTTCCAAAAGAAATTGAAAGCGATAGAAGATAATCAAGATATCTCAATTAAAGAAATTAAGAGTATTAATAAAGATAGACGTCTTGGTGAAATCAAAGAGAGAAATGCTAAAAAAGAAATGGTGGAAGCAAACTTAAGACTAGTAATATCCATTGCAAAAAAATACACCAATAGAGGCCTTCAATTTCTTGATTTAATCCAAGAAGGAAATATTGGTTTAATGAAAGCCGTAGATAAATTTGAGTATCGAAGAGGCTATAAGTTTTCTACCTATGCTACATGGTGGATAAGACAGGCTATAACAAGATCTATAGCAGATCAAGCAAGAACAATAAGGATTCCTGTGCATATGATTGAGACTATTAATAAGCTCAATAGGATTCAAAGAAAGCTACTCCAAGAAAATGGCAAAGAAGCAACACCAGAAGAATTAGCAGAGTTTATGGAGATGCCAGAAGACAAAGTAAGAAGAGTATTGAAAATTGCAAAAGAACCTATATCTATGGAATCACCAGTTGGAGATGATGAGGATTCACATCTAGGGGACTTCATAGAAGATGAAAATGCTGAGCAACCATTAGATGAAACTATAAATACTGGCCTTTCAGATTCTACAAGAGACATCTTATCAAGCTTAACTCCCAGAGAAGCTAAAGTATTGAGAATGAGGTTTGGTATTGATATGAACACTGATCATACCCTTGAAGAAGTTGGAAAACAATTTGACGTAACTAGGGAGAGAATAAGACAAATTGAAGCTAAGGCACTTAGAAAATTACGTCATCCTTCAAGAGCTCATAATTTAAAAAGTTTCTTAGACAATGACTGAGACAGCAATTTTAGCTGCAGGTTGTTTCTGGGGCGTTGAGGAAAAATTCATTAAAACTCCAGGAGTTATCCAAACGGAAGTTGGTTACATTGGGGGAACCAAGGAAAACCCTACTTATGAAGAAGTCTGTCAAGGCAATACAAATCACGCGGAAGCAATAAGATTATTTTATAATGAAAAGATTATTGATTTTGAAAAAATTCTAAATGTATTTTTTACGATACATGACCCGACTACTCTAAACAGTCAAGGGCCAGATTTCGGAACACAATACCGATCATCAATTTTTTATCTAGATGAAATGCAGAAAATAATAAGCGAGAAAACAATACAACAACTTAATACCTCGACATACAATAATAAAATTGTTACAACAATTGAGCAAGCTAGTGTATTCTGGATAGCAGAAGAATATCATCAAAAATATATAAGAAAGAAACAATATAGAGGTTTTTTGTCTTAAATTTAACGGGCCTGTAGCTCAGTTGGTTAGAGCAGTGGACTCATAATCCATTGGTCGGAGGTTCGAGTCCTCCCGGGCCCATTGAAAAAGATATTTGAAAATATTTATTATTTACTCTTCACAGGCTTTCTAATTAAACCAAATGAATCTTCAAATTCTTGCTTGAACACAGATGCGAGCTCTGCCGGTTTAACTTCATGATCATCTTTAACGCTGATACCATTTGGTGATACTATAACTACAAAACCTGCATATAAGAGCTTTCCTTTAACCGCTATAACAAAATCTCCAGCGTCCCAGAAATAACCTTCTGTTATAAATTCATCCGACAAAGATTCAAAAAGCACACCATCATTTTGCATAGTCACCTTAAATATAGATTCTTTATCCATTAAATTATAAAAAGCATCTCTATCTGTTGCATTGTTACAGGTCAAGAATATATTTTTAACCCAAGGAACTATAAAGTCTAATGATTTTGATATTACTTCTTTAGATTCTCGTTTCATATTGTCTGCTTTATTATTTTTCTTTTATTCCTTGACGAAAATTTTAATCTTTTTTGAAATTATGGGTCTAGAATGAGGTTTATGTAAAAAATCAGCAAATAATAATTGGAGTGTATGCATGCCTGGCTCAAATATAAGTTCTGCCGATGCTTGCCCTTTACCAAAATGAATATGATTTTTATCAGATGGGATAGGCCTGGTTAAATTTGGGAGAATGTCTAAATCAATGAGCAAATGATGATGCCCGGAGTTTGGCTCATCAATGCCTGCTGGTGATAGTTTCATTCCTTTCAAACCAAACTTTATTTTTACTGGATTACTTACAGTTTCATTATCATATGGACTAACAATATAAACCATAGCTTCAGTATTGGTGTCAGTATGATGTTGAGCAAAAATATTAAATGATATTAATACTAGAGCCACAGAAGTTGTAATTGATTTAAATGTCATTGTGATTAATTATACCAGTTGCTAGCAATAGTGGTAGACATCCATATGAATATATATTAATATACTAATATACCTCCGTAGAAAGCCAGCAGAAATGTTGGCTTTATACCTTAAGTACTGTGCCTACTTTTATTTCAAACGATGATACATTAGCTTTTGAATTAATTCCAAATAATACTGATATAGCTCTTATGGTATTCCCGTGTGAGACGACTAGAATATTCCCAGATTCTGGCAAGTCATCAAGGAAGCTTTTTACTCTTACGCTCACATCATATAAACTTTCACCATTAGGAGGGCTTGTTTCCCAACCTCTTCTTGCAGCATAATAGCCTTCTTCTCCTTCAGATTTTTTAACTTCATCTTTATTCTTAGCTGACCAGTCTCCATAGCTTCTTTCTTTAATTCGTTCATCAATTATGATCTCTCTATCGTCAACAAGGATTTCAGCAGTCTGCAATGCTCTTTTAAGGGGTGATGAATATACAGTATCAAACTTGACTCCATATAATTCCTCTTTCAAATCATGGGCCTTATGGATGCCATGGTCAGTCAAATCAGGGTCATGCCATCCTGTGAATAGTTTCTTTTGGTTATAAACAGATTGAGCATGTCTTACAAACCAGATATTTCTTTTGTTCTCCATAACTTTTAGTCCTTAGAATCTTTATCTTTTTTTGATAAATCATCAATAATTATTTCTTTTGATTTACTATTAGTTCTCGTTGATATTATACCAGCAAAAATAATTCCTATCTCATATAATATCCAAATAGGAATGGCTAACAAAGTTTGTGAGATCACATCTGGTGGTGTTAGCAACATGCCAACAACAAAAGCGCCAACGATAACATATGGTCTTTTAGCTTTTAGTCTCTTTTGAGTAGTAACATTTGTAATAACAAGAAGTATTGTAATTATAGGAACTTCAAATGCAAAACCAAATGCAAAAAATAATGTAATGACAAAATCTAAATATCTACTAATGTCAGTCATTACAGCTATACCTTCAGGAGCAATACTAATAAAAAATGCAAAAATGAGTGGAAAAACAACAAAATAAGCAAAGGCCGCTCCAACATAAAATAAGATACTACTGGATATTAAAATTGGAAGAACTAGTTTTTTTTCTTTATCATATAAACCAGGCGCGGTAAACATCCACAAATGATAAAGCAAATAAGGGATAGATATAAAAATAGACAATATCATCACTAATTTAAATGGTATGAAGAATGGGGATGCAACATCAATTGCGATCATACTACTGCCTTCTGGCAAGGTCGACATTAAGGGCAATGCTAATTGTCGATATATATCATCTGAAAAAGGAAATAGAAATATAAAGATAACTAAAACGAATAAAAGGAGTTTGGAGATTCTTGTTTTTAATTCTTGTAGATGAGGTATGACAGATTTTATAGAACTATCCTCATCTTCGTTTAGACTCATTTATCTTTATCCTCTTTTTTTTTATTTTTAATTTCGTTTTCCAATGATGCCATTTGTGATTTCTGTGTATCTATAATTTTATTAATTTCTTCAGTTGATGATTCAGTTTCTTTTTGAATTGTATCCTTAAATTCAAAAAGATATCTTTGGAGTTTGCCAAACCATCTACCAAAATAACCTGCTATAGCAGGAAGTCTTTCTGGACCTACGACAAATAGTAGTAATAGAAATATTATAAAAAGTTCCCAAAAACCTATATCAAACATAAAGCTTTACTTTTTATCTTCTTTCGCAGATGTTTTTGAAACGACTTTATTGTCCATTTCTTCTTCTTTAGAAGATTTTTTAAAACTTTTTATTGCTGCTCCTAAATCTGAGCCAACACCTCTAAGTTTTTTAGTTCCAAATAATACAACTACAATAATTAGTATTAAAAGTATTGACCACGGAGAAATACCACTTAACATTTAAATACCTCATTTATTTCTTAATTTTTTTTCCTCTAATCCTGATAAACCAAATCTTTTATTTAGTTCATTAAGGACGTCTTGAGAAGTTATATCGTTAAAAGATAATGATACTAGGCAATGAAACCAAAGATCTGCAACCTCATGGATTATATGATCTCTATCCTCATTTTTTATAGCATCTGTAAGCTCATTAGCTTCTTCAAGAATTTTACCATTCATGTAATTATTGCCTTTTTCGTAAAGACTGGCAACATATGACTCGTCTGATATTGATTCTTTTCTATTTGCTAAAATCTCATCCAGTTTAACTAGAATAGACTCTTTAGTAACTTTATCCATATTACTAGATTATCATAAATTACTATATACGTACTAAAACTCCATTATTTTTAAAATATTCTTTAACCTCACGTATCGTAAATTCTGAATAGTGAAAAATACTCGCGGCTAAAACTGCGTCAGCTTTACCCTCAACTACAGCATCTTTGAGATGATCTAGTGTTCCTGCGCCTCCTGAAGCAATTACTGGTATATTGACATTTGTGGAAATTATTTTAAGCAAATCTAAATCAAAGCCAGATTTTGTTCCATCTCTGTCCATGCTAGTAAGGAGAATCTCGCCAGCACCTCTTTTTTCTAATTCAGATGCCCAATCAAATGCATTTAATGAAGAAGACACTCTTCCTCCATGGGTATAAACTTCCCAAATATTTTCATTTTTAATCTTTTTAACATCTATCGCCGCTACGATACATTGTCTTCCAATTTTTTCAGTAACTTCATTTATTAGATTTGGATTATTGACTGCTGCACTATTTATAGCTACTTTGTCAGCACCTGCGCTCAGCAATGTAATCACATCATCAAATGAAGATACACCTCCACCTACTGTAAGTGGTATGAAGACTTCTTCTGCAACTTTTTCAACAATCTTGGTTATTGTTTTTCTATTTTGATGTGTCGCAGTTATATCTAAAAAAGCAATTTCATCTGCTCCATCTTCATCATATCTTTTGGCAACTTCTACGGGATCACCTGCATCGATTATATCAACGAACTTAGTGCCTTTGACAACTCTACCATTGTCAACATCCAAACAAGGTATAATTCTTTTAGTTATACTCATAATAAGGTATTAGTGACTTCAATAACGTCAGATAAATTAATAGTGTTTTCATATAAAGCTTTTCCTATTATGATGCCCGATAATCCTAAATGCGACAATGAAAGTAAATTGCTTATGTCTCTCATTGATGTGACACCTCCAGATGCTATGACTGGTATATCTGAGCAAGATATTACTTCTTTTATTTTTGAAAAATTAATCCCCTCTAACATCCCATCCTTGCTTACATCTGTATAAACAATTTCAGAAACATTATGAGAAACCAATATTTCTATAAATTCATTAATTGAATATTTAGATAACTTATTCCATCCCTGAACTGATAATACATTTTCTTTCACTGCAAGATCAACAATTAACTTTGATGCATCCTCTTTATTGATTTTACTCAGAAAATCTGGATCATTTACAACCTTAGTTCCTACTATGACTTTATCAATATTAATTTCCAAATATTTTTTAATAGATTCATTATTTCTAATTCCACCACCAACTTGGATATAAATATCAGGAAATTCAGCCTTAATTTTTTTAACTATATCAAAATTCACTGTAGTGCCATCTCTGGCACCATCTAGATCAACTATATGTAAGCTTGTAGATCCCTGACTAATCCATTTTTCTGCTACTTCTATGGGATTATCAAAGTATTTTGTCACTTGGCTATAATCCCCTTTACTTAGTCGGACACATTTCCCATCCTTTATATCAATAGCAGGCAGTATTCTCATAAGTTATTAATTACCTCTCCATTTTATAAAGTTTTCTAGAAAATTAAGCCCCACTCTGGAGCTCTTTTCTGGGTGAAATTGAACGGCTATAATATTATTACTCGCAATAGACGAAACAAATTCCAGGCCATATTTTGTAGTAGATAAAATAGCTTCTGATGATGTAGGTTTAATAAAATAACTATGCACAAAATAAAAATATGATAGATCATCTATATTGTCCCAAACAGGATGTTCTATCTCCTGTTTAACTGAACTCCATCCCATATGAGGCACTTTGAGTTTATGTTTTAAGTTATCTTTAAATGATAAAACTTTACCATCAATGATATTTAAACAATCAGTGCCATTGTTTTCATCACTCACTGTCATTAAAACCTGAAGCCCCATGCAAATTCCGAGAAATGGTTTATCACAAATTAATTCTTTAAATTCTTTTATATCAAAATTTTCTTTCAGACTACTCATGCTTTGTGAAACTGCGCCTTGTCCAGGAAAAATTATGTGTGTAGCATTTTTTATGTCTTTCACAGAATTAGAGATTTTAACTTTAGATTTTTTATCTAAGACATGCCTAATTGCTTTTGCGACACTATGAACATTACCCATGCCATAATCTACAACTATAACCCCTGCCATTAGATAAGTTCTTTAGTAGATGGTAGCTTGCCTGCTTGTCTAGAATCTATAGTGACAGCTGCTTTTAATGCCTTTGCGAAAGCTTTAAAAATTGTTTCAGCAATATGGTGTGAATTACCACCTCTCAGATTATCAATATGGATGGTAGCTTTTGCATGATTCACAAATCCATGAAAGAACTCCTGCAGTAGATCTATGTCAAACTCGCCTACCCTAGATCTTGGATATGAAACATTATATTGAAGCCCCGGTCTTCCTGAAAAATCCAGAACTACTCTCGAAAGTGATTCATCCAAGGGAACATAAGATGATCCAAACCTTGTTATGCCAGCCTTATCACCTAAAGCTTTGTCAATGACTTGGCCAAGAACTATTCCTATGTCTTCTACCGTGTGATGAGCATCTATATGTAAATCACCTTTAGCATGAATGTTTAAATCAAACATTCCATGTCTAGCAACTTGCTCAAGCATATGCTCGAGAAATGGTATGTCAGCTTTGAGCGAAGAATTACCTTCTCCATCTAAATTAATTTCTGCAGATATTTGTGTTTCTTTCGTTTCTCTATTTATTTTAGCTATTCGATTTTTCATAATGTATCTATAACATATTAAAGGGATTTAAGCCATTTCTTTACTATATCTGATAATATTTTCTGATTATCTATGTGGTCATGATTGGAACCTATAATTTTAATCTGTTCTGACTTTTTATGAAATATTGTTTGCGTAAATTCATTAAAAATTAAGGTATTATGTAAGACCGAACCATGATCATTTTCGCCATAAATATTTAAGACTGGAATTTTTATGATCCCATATGGATAAGGCTCTGCCATTGATTCATTTTTATCAACAGCACCGGCTCCTATTAATATTACCGCGGTAATATAATTCGTAGAAAATTTTTCAATATAGTCCATTAGCATGTGAACACCGCAGCTATGAGCAATTATAATGATGTCATTATCATTATTGTCCGCTATATAATTTATAGCTTGCTGGATTCTGCTTGTAGAATAATTAAAAATTGAACTATATTCTCTATAAGTCTTGCCTTTAGATAAAACAGGTAGCTGAAGAGAGTATATGCTAGTCATATCTAAATTTGTTCTTAACGGATTCATGATATTTGGCTCATCTGGATGCGAACCTCGTCCATGTAATAATAAAACTGATGTCGAAGAGTTAGTGTTTAGATTCTCCATTAGAATAAAATCATTACCAAATGAAGATTGTAATGTTACAAGATCAGCATCAATTACATAGTCTAAGATCTGATCCTTAATATTTTGTTCTCTATCATAATCGGGAACTATTTCAGCTTGACAAGAAATAAGCATGATACTTAGTAGTAATACTGAAGAATATCTAAGAAATAAGTTCATTTGGATTATTGAAGGTCTCTAAAATATAATTTGTAATACCTGGCTCTAATAATGAATGACCCGCATCATTTATAACTTTCAGCGAAGAATTTTGATAGACTTCATGCAAGTCATAAGCTTGATTAATCGGACAAACAATATCATAACGGCCGTGGACAATAAAACATTTTATTTTATTTATGGAGGAAATATTATCAATAATTTGATTTTCATTAATAAAACAATCATTAACAAAATAATGAGTTTCTATTTTTGCTAAAGATATTGCACAATCAGAAAATTGTCTTACCACCTCTTTTGACGGTAACAATGTAGAGCAGTTTCCTTCCCATTCTGACCATTTTTCAGAAAACTTTCTGGAAATATCCTCATTATTGTTATGAACTCTCTGATAAAACGCAGTAAGGATATTTTTCCTTTCTCCTGTTGGTATATCTGCAATAAACTTATTCCAATAATCTGGGAATACTTGATTTGCCCCTTCTTGGTAAAACCAATGAATATCTTTTTTCCGACATAAGAAAATACCGCGCAATACCAGAGAATATACGGTTTCAGGATACTTTTGTGCATATAACAGCGCAAGAGTAGTACCCCATGATCCTCCATATATAATAAATTTATTAACATTGATG
>MDSV01054127.1_pt1 | contig 16673 bp, 14 predicted proteins | sample 810851 | NCBI WGS metagenome assembly MDSV01 (sample SAMN05326640, study PRJNA326480) | marine metagenome | isolation source: seawater | place: Atlantic Ocean: North East | collected 2012 | reverse complement strand
CTAAAATATTTTCATCACCTATTTCAACGAAAAGATTTTTTTTACTTAATTTATTCATTTAGTTTAAGATTAACTGATTTTTAATTCTATAGTCAAATATTGTATACTTTTCAAAATTTATTTTTTTTTCAATTTCTACAAAATTTTTAAGACTTTCGATAAAGTTGTTAACTGGTAACTTTATAATTTTGTCGTTTTTCAATATAATATCCCACCTACCAATATCAAAATAATAAAATGATTTAATTTTTGAAATTGGAAAATTTAAACTATTTAGAGAAAAGTAAATATTTAAAAAGTTTTCTTGTTTTCCAAAAATATTTGGTAAGTCCTTTAATTTTTTATTTTTAAAAAATTTTATTTCTTCTCCATCTTTTGTTAAATAAAATTTATTCTTTTTATAGTTTATTACAGCTATTGCATCTTTCTCATAAATTGTAACGACCAGCTTGGAAGGGTAAATCTTTTTGAATTGTACGTAATTAATTAGTTTATTTTCTAATAAAATTTTATCAATTTTTTTTTTATCGATTAAAAATAAACTATTTTGAGATAGTTCATTATAAAATAACTTTTTCAATTTTACAGCACTAAGAATTTTTACATTTTTTATTTCAATTTGTTTAACTTGAAAAATTTGTAGATTGAGATTTAAGTTGTTTGGATTAAATGTCGTAAGAATTACTATCAGCATAATTGATGATAGAACTATTAAAAACTTCTTCATTTATTTAAGCTAGCGTCCAAAATCAATTTTTTCACAAGGCTATCAAATGATATATTTTTATAGTTTGCAATTTCTGGCACTAAAGATAAATCTGTCATTCCTGGCTGCGTATTTGTTTCAAGGAGATAAAATTTTTTATTAAAAAGTTTAAAATCTGATCTCGTGACTCCTCTGCAACCTAAAATTTTATGGGCCTTTTCTGCAATTTTTAGTACCTGATTATAATTTTTTTTTGAAATATTTGCTGGCATAATGTGGTTTGTTTTTGCAGACTTTAAATATTTCGCTTTATAATCATAAAATTTTCGTTTTGGTCTAAGTTCTATAGCTCCTAGTGCTTTGCCATTTAAAACAGCAACTTGGATTTCCTGACCTGCAATAAAATTTTCAACTATTAAACAATCATAAGTTTTAAATAAATATTTGATATTCTTTCTTAGTGTTAATAGATTTTTACAAATTTTAACACCTATGCTAGACCCTTCGTTATTTGGTTTTACTACAAGAGGGAATTTTAATTTTTTAACTTTTAAATTTTTTTCAAATTTTGAAGCTATATATTTTTCTTTATTTATGAAATCATATAAAGGCACTTTAATTTTATTTTTGATGAATATTTTTTTTGAAATTAATTTATTCATCGCATTCATTGAAGATAAAACACCTGAATGAGTATATGGTATTTTTGCAAATTCAAAAAAGATTTGTGCAAAACCATCTTCACCTTCTTCACCATGAAGAGCATTAAAAATTATATCTGGTTCATCTTTTTTAAGATCGAGGAATGACTTTTTTTTTGGATCAAATTCCCATACTTTATATCCCAATCTTTTAATTGCATCTATACAAGCTTTACCGGTTTTAATACTAATTTCTCTTTCTTTTGAATTACCTCCTAAAACTACCAAAATTTTTTTTTTAAACATTTTTTGTTTCTTCACCAATTATTTTAAGCTCTAAATCTAAATTAATTCGATATTTTTCAAATACCTTTTGTCTGACAAAATTTATTAATTGCTCGATGTCCTCTGACGATGCACCTCCATTATTTACGAAAAAATTACAATGTTTTTTGGATATACTCGCTTTTCCAAAAGACTTGAGATCGCACTTTGAGTCTTTTATCAATTTCCAAGCTTTTTGATTTTCAGGATTTTTAAAAGTACTCCCACAAGTTTTTATTTGACTCGGTTGAGACTCCTTTTTTTCTTTAATATATCTATTAATTTTATCGTTTATTAATTCTTTATCACCATGTTTTACACGAAGTTTTGCCGAAACAATAATTAAGTCCTCTGGTAGGTCAGTTCCTCGATAGTAAAATTGTATTTCATTTCTATTAATCTCATATAAACTTCCTGTAAAATCTATTGCTTTTATAGAAATTAAAATTTTAGAAATTTCATCTCCATAACAACCGCTATTCATTTTAATTGCTCCGCCAATTGTACCTGGTATACAGGACAAAAACTCAAAGTTAGTTATTGAGTTTTCAGCTCCATATCTTGATAAAGTTTTATCCAGAGTTCCAGCTCCTACTTCTAAAGTTTCATCATTTAATTGATTAATGAATGAAAAACTTGGACTTAACTTGATTACCACTCCCTCAAATCCTCCATCTCTAATTAAAGTGTTAGATCCTGCTCCCAAACATGTAATTTTTTGAGAATTATTTATACTTTTTAAAAATTCTATTAATTGTTTAGTATTTTGTGGTTTAAAAAAAATTTTTGCGGGTCCTCCAAGATTAAACCAGCTGTATTTGGATAAATTTTCCTTAAAATAAATATTTTTTCCAAATTTTAATTTAAGCTTATTTTGATTTATTTGCATAAGTATTGCTCTAGGTTTCTCATCCAATTTGATATTGAGCCAGCTCCCATACCAATTATAATTTCATTTTTAAATAAATTTGTTTTAAAAAAATTTTTTAAATTATTTTCATCTTTTACAATAATTACATTGACTTTTGAATTGAGTGAAATCATTTTTCCGAACTTGATTATATCAAATTTTTTATCGTTTTTTTCTCCTGCCGCATAAACTGGGCATAATACTACTCTGTCTGAGAATTTAAATGATTTTGAAAATTCTTTTAACAAAAAGTTTACTCTACTAAACCTATGTGGTTGGAAAACAGAGGTAATTTTTTTTTTGTTTGCAACCTTTTTGATACCTTCTAATACAGAATATATTTCTGTTGGGTGATGAGCATAATCGTCATAAAATTCATTATTATCCTTTTCAAATAATTTTGTCATTCTTCTCTGAACACCAGAAAACTTTAATAATGCCTTTTTAATAATTTTTACCTTAATACCTAAATTTAAACAGACAATTATTGATGCAACAGAATTTAAAATATTGTGTTTGCCTATAAGATTAAGAATTATATTTTTAATAATTGTTTTTTTTCCTGTAAAATTTTTAATAATTAAATCAAATTTGCAATTAGTTGTGTTGTATTTGGAATTTAACACTTGATAGTCTGAGGAAGAGTCAAATCCATACGTTAATATATTTTTTATTTTTATTTTTTTTTTGAGTTTTTTTATATTCTTGTCATCGTTGCAAATTATACATTTACCAATTGGTGGTGTTTTATTTATGAATTTAATAAAACAGTTTTCTAAATTTTTGTAGTTTTTATAAAAATCAATATGTTCTTTATCTATATTAGTAACTATAGAGTAATTTATAGGAAGCTTTAAAAAACTTCCATCTGACTCGTCTGCCTCTAAAACAGCCCAATCTCCTTTACCCAATTTTGCATTATTTTTAATAGAATTAATTACACCGCCGTTAATAATTGTTGGGTCTAATTTTGACTCTAAAAGGATTTTTGAAATTAAAGATGTTGTTGTTGTTTTACCATGGGAGCCAGATACAATTATATTTTTTTTTAGTGATACAATATTAGATAACATCTCAACTCTTTCATAAATTGGAAGTTTTCTTTTTTTGGCCTCTTTAATTTCTTGATTGTTATTTTTTATTGCTGTGGACTTAACGAGTATAGTAGCATTTTTAATGTTCTCTTTTTTTTGTCCAAGAAAAAATCTGATCCCTTGTTTTTTGCAATTTTCAATATTTCTATTCATAGCAATATCACTGCCTTGAACTTTGAAACCCATAACTTGCATAATTTGAGCCAAACCGCTCATGCCTATACCTCCTAATCCTACAAAATGAATAATTTCTTTTTGACCAATATTAATTTTCATAAAACAATTTTATTATCTCTTTTTTAATAATTGTAAAAACATTCTTATCACAATGTTTGCTTTGATTTTTTTTTATTAAATCTAGTATTGACTTATCCTTATGTATGGACTGAAGTAAATCAAATAGTTTGTTTTCAATATTATTTTCTTCGATCATAAGACCAAACCCTTTTTTGACAAAATATTCAGCATTTTTTAGTTGATGATTTTCAGAAGATGTTCTTAGTGGTATTGAAATAAAAGGAATTCTACAGTTTAAGAGTTCGGCAAGAGCAGAGGATCCTGCTCTTGAGATAACTAAGTTTGATAAATTATAATACTTTAAAATATCAAATGTAAAACTAAAAAGTTCACAATCTATGTTATTATTATCATATTTTTTTTGTAGGTTTTGTTTTTGGTCATCTAAACATTGTTGATAAATTTTTAAATCAATATTATTTTTTTTACAAGTTACAAAGATATCGGGTAAAACCTCAGCAAATATTTTTGCAGCTTGGCTTCCACCTAATATTAAAATTTTTAAATTATCAAATTTTTCATCTCTTCCTTTCACAGAAAAATTCAATATATTTTGTCTTAATATATTTCCAGTTATATTGGTCTTATTTCTATATTTTAATTTTATTCCTTGAATATCCTCATATGATACAAATATTTTTTTTGCAAAAGGTGCAAGATATCGATTTGCTTTTCCCATAATCAAATTATTTTCATAAATAATAATAGGAATTCTTAAAATTATTGCAGCTAAACATAATGGAAAAGAAGCATATCCTCCCATACCAAGAATAAGTTTTGGTTTATTTTTTAATACGAAAATAAGAGAATTTAAAATAGCAAATAATATCTTTATTATAGATAGAAACTTTTTTTTATTATTTAAAGGTGAACTTTTAATTACTTTTGTAATTTTAATAAACTTGCTATCAAAGTATTTTACTCCTCTTTCATCAGTAGTAATTTTAATATCAAATCCGTCATTTAAAAGATTATTTGCTAAACTAATTGCAGGAAAAGTATGTCCTCCAGTCCCCCCTGTTGCAATAATTATGTTTTTTTTATCTCTATTCATTATTAAACCTTTTTTTTGTATAATTTAAGATTACTCCTGCTAAAATTGAACTTCCTATTAAAGATGATCCGCCATAGCTTAAAAAAGGTAATGTCATACCAGTTGTAGGCAATAAACTTGTATTAACTCCAATGTGTATAAAGGTTTGAAATATCAGTAAGGAAGATAGACCACAAAGAGAAATTTTTAAATTCTCATCAGATATTTTAATACAATTTTTAATAATTTTATAAGATAAATATAAAAATATTGTTATTACTAATATAGAAATGATTGATCCAAATTCTTCAGTTATAACCGCAATTATATAATCTGTATGAGCTTCGGGAACGCTGTCTTTTAAAACTCCCTCTCCCATGCCTTGACCTTTGAGACCACCCTGTTTTATTGCAGCTAAAGCTTTATCAGTTTGAAAACTATCTCCTTTTGAAGGGTCAAAAAAAGTATTTAATCTTGAAGCTATATAGCCAAATTTTCCAGGAAAAATAAATAATATAGTAATTAAACACAAAATGAAAAAAGCAAAAATTAATAAAATATAACTAATCTTTATTCCTGAAATAAAAACTATTGATACCCATGTTGTAATTAGAAGAATTGATTGCCCAACATCTGGTTGATTTAAAAGTAAAATAATTATCATTGATAGAATTATTAAACTAAAAAAATACGAATAATTTGCATTTTTCCTCTTACTATCAGTAATTAAACTTGCGGTGACTAATACAAAAAAAGGTTTTATTATTTCTATAGGTTGTAAACGAAATAAGAATAAATCCAACCATCTTTTTGCACCTTTGATTTCTATTCCAAAAAAAGGGACTATAATTAATAAAATTAATGAAAATAAAAAAATAGGAATAATTGTTTTTTTTAGAAAAGATATTTTTATGTAAGAAATAAACAACATAAGGGAAATCGCTAAAATTGAAAATATTAAATGCCTTGAAAAATAATGATAAAAATTTTTGTTCAATCTTTCACCTGCTAGCGATGAGGTAGATGAAAATGAAAAGAAAACTCCTAAAAAAAATAATGCTAAAAAACAAAAAAGTATATTTTTATCTATATTTCTCCAATAATCGTTGAGTCTACTAGAATTAATTAAATTTTTTAGCATGATTATTTACAAGTTGTTTAAATTTTTTTCCTCTCTGTACAAAGTTCTTAAATTGATCATAAGAGGCACTAGCAGGGCTTAAGAGTACTGTAAAATTTTTATTTTTTTTAAAAGATCGAAAAATTTTACTAATTGCCAAAGTTAGGTTTTTTGTAATTTCAAATTTTATTTGATTTTTTATTTGTTGAACGAAGAAATTAGTATGATTACCTATTATGAAGGCTTTGTGGATTTTGTGTTTGAATCTTTGAATATTAATTTTGTCATTTTTTTTAGGCTGACCACCAACAATCCAAATTATATTTTTATTAGATTTAAGTGCATAACTAGTTGACTCAAACGAAGTAGCCTTTGAGTCATTAATAAAAGTATAATTATGTAATTTTAAAAAGATTTCGTGTCTATGCTCAAGTCCTTTAAAAGATTTTAACGAGTCTAAAAAATTTTTTTTACTAATATTAAAAGCTTTTGTTACAAAGTAAGCAAAATTTACATTTTCTTTATTTGCTTCTAACTGAAGATACTTATTTTTAGTTTCTTTTATTTTAATAATATTATTTTTTACAAATTTAAGCTTCCCTAAATAATTATTTTTTTTATAAGTTTTTATAAGAGAAAAATTGTTTAAAAACGCAATATCATTTTTAGACTGATTATTAAAAATTTTAAATTTAGATTGAGAATATTTATTTTTTGTTCCGTGCCAATCGAGATGATCTTTTGAAATATTTAAAATTGCCGCACAATATGGTTTTACAAATTTTGAGTATTCTAATTGAAAAGAAGAGGCTTCAATTACATAAACTGTATCTCTTAAAAACTTACAATTAAGTATTGGTTTTCCTATGTTGCCTAATAGTTCATTACGAACCTTATTCTTTTTTAAAATATGGTGAATCAAAGAGCAGGTTGTCGATTTACCGTTAGTGCCAGTTATTATTATAGATCTTTTTATTTTATTTTTTAAAAAAAATAGGTCTAAATCACTTATAATTTTTTTTCTATTTTTAAAAAGGGTTTGTTTGAATTTAGATCCATTTATACTTATTCCTGGACTTAATATAATATAGTCGACAATTCTTAGGCTATTTTTAAATTTCGCCTCATACTTTGAACTCTTATTATTCAAATAATCATCCCAAGTATAAATTTTATTTGCTTTATGTTTTTTTAAAAAGGATACCGCAGATTTTCCAGTAAGTCCCAAGCCATAAACAGCAAATTTTTTATTTTTAAAATTAAATAATTCACGCATTATCTTAATTTAAGTGTTGCTAATCCGATAAGAGCTAAAATAATTGCAATAATCCAAAATCTGATCACTATAGTTGACTCTGCCCAACCTTTTTTTTCAAAATGATGATGTATAGGAGCCATCATAAAAACTCTTTTACCGGTAAGTTTAAAAGATATAACTTGTATTATGACAGAAATCGTTTCAAGAACAAATAAGCCCCCAATTATTGCAAGTACAATTTCATGCTTAACAATTATTGCAACAGCCGCTAAAGAACCACCTAAAGACAAAGAACCAGTGTCTCCCATAAAAATTTTAGCTGGTGGAGCATTATACCATAAAAAACCCAGACAAGATCCGACTATTGCACCACAAAAAATTGCAGTCTCACCAACTCCTGGAATATATTGTATTTGTAAATATTCTGAAAAAATAACATTTCCTACTACATAACTTATAAACGTAAATGATAAAGCTACTAACATTATAGGAACAGTTGCTAAGCCATCCAATCCATCTGTTAAATTTACTGCATTTGAAGAACCAATAATTACAAATAAACCAAAAGGTATAAAAAATATTCCTAGATCTAAAATTAAATTTTTAAAAAAAGGAAAATAAACTAAATTTATAAATTTATGGTCTGAAAAATTAATTATGATTAGCAAAGTTAACAAACCAATAACAAATTGACCAAAAAATTTGAGTTTTGAATTTAAACCAGTTGAATTTTTGTATTTAATTTTTAATAAATCGTCAGCAAATCCCAAGACACCCAAACTTATTGAAATAAATATTAATGTCCAGATATATATGTTTTTTAGATCTGCCCAAAGCAATGTGCTTATGAGCATACCAATTATAATTATTATACCACCCATTGTTGGTGTGCCAGACTTTTTAATTATATGGTCTATTGGTCCATCTTGTCTAATGGGGCCGGTGATATCCATTTTAGAAAAAAATTTAATTAAAGGACCTCCAATTAAAAAAACAATTATTAATGAAGTCATCAACGATAAACCAGTTCTAAATGTAAGATATTTAAACACATTTAAAAAAGAATATTGTTCGACAAGCGATGTTAATAAATCAAATAGCATTAATTTTTCCTTTAGTTAAATTTTTAGAAATAGTGTTTAACCCAGTAGCGTTTGATCCTTTTATCATTAAATAATCATTACTTTGTAAAATAGGAAGTAACGTATCTTTAAAATCTGATTTATGCTGTAAAATATTACCTCTTTTCTTTTTTTTTACATTTTTATAAGTGTTCATAATATGGTCGCCATGAATAAATAGTTTACTTATTTTTGCATTATTAATAATTGGTGATAATTTTTTGTGTAAATAACTTGATTTTTTTCCTAATTCTAACATATCCCCTAACAAGATATATTTATGATTATTATTTTTTATGTTAGATAAATTTTGAATAGATTGTATCATTGATAACGGATTAGCATTGTAACTTTCATCAATTAAATTAAAATTAAATTTTTTATACTTTATTTTGTATATTTTACCTCTTCCCTCTAAAACTTGGATGTTTTTAATTTTATTTTTTATCTTATTTACATCTAAATTCAAAATCTCTAATGCTGCTATCCCAAATGCAATATTTTTAATCAATTGATTTTTAAATTTGATTTTATAAGCTTTACTAAATGATTTTATAGTAACGATTTTATATTTAGAGTGATTTTCTACTTTTGCTATTTGAATATTAGAATTGCGATTAAAGCCAACTGATATAACTTTTATACCTCTTTTTTTTGCTTCGAACTTAAAAAAATTGTAAAATTTACTATCTCTATCAATAATTAAACTACCTTTTGTTGAAATGTTATTTATTATCTCTGCTTTTGCTTTAGCTATGTCTTTGAGACTTTTAAAATTTTCTATATGAGCCTCCGCAATATTTGTTATAATTGCTATATTTGGTTTCACAAGTTGTGAAAGCTGATCTATTTCACCACTTTTACTCATACCAATTTCAAAAACACCATATTTATGCTCTTCTTCAAGATTGCAAAGGCTCAGTGGAACACCATATGAATTATTGAAAGATTTTTGAGAAAAATAAGTTTTACCATAATTTTGAAGAAGATTTCCTAATAAATCTTTTACAGATGTTTTGCCAGAACTTCCAGTTACGGCGATAATAGCACCATTTGAATAATATCTTTTGAGAGATGCAAGTCGGTTTAAAAAACTAAAAGTATTATCTACCTTAATGATTTTATTTTTAGGAAAATTTAAAGAACTTTTTGATATTATACAATTTGCAGCACCTTTTAATAATGCCTCTTTAACAAAATTATGGCCATCATTATTTTTACCTTTTATTGCTATAAATAAATTACCTTTGTTAACTGTTTTTGAGTCTATTGAAACACCAAGAAAACCTTTATTATTAAGTTTATTTTTAGTAATTTTCTCAATTAAAAAATTATTTTTATAAATATTGATTTTCTTTTTTGATTTATTTTTTTTAATTTTTAATTTTTTAACTATCTCAAAATCAGATATTTTAATTTTTTTTGTCCCATAATCTTGGAAATCTTCGTGGCCTTTTCCAGCAATTAAAATTATCTCATTTGGATGTGAGTTTTTAATAGCAGTTCGTATTGCTTTAGCCCTGTTTCCTATTTCAAAGAATTTTTTTTTGTTAATTTGCCTAATAATTGCTTTTCTTATCTTTTCTGGTTTTTCCCTTCTAGGATTGTCATCTGTGATATAAATTTTATTACAAAGCTTATTTACAATTTTTCCAATTTTTTTTCTTTTATCTTTATCTCTTTCGCCACCACAACCAAAAACAATTGTTACGTCCTTTTTATAATAGTCTTTTAAAGTATTAATTGCGTTTGTCATTGCATCAGGTGTATGTGCGAAATCAATAAAAACTTTTGTTTTATCGGAAAAATTTTTCACTAATTCTAATCTCCCTTTTACACTTTTCAATTGACCTATACATTCAGAAATTTTATTTTTTCTAAGTCCTGATATTTCACAAGCTTTTATGGCCATTAACAAATTTTTTAATTGAAAATTTCCTACTAATTTAAAATCTGATAGATCATACTTTTTAAATAATGAATTAATATAAATTTTTTTAAGACCTCTTGCTCGTGAAACTTTTTCTAATATCTTTATTTGCGGGATAGTTTTATCTAAAATAATATAACTATTTTTTTTTAATATTTTTCTAAAAAGTATTAATTTGGAATTAAAATAATTTTTTATAGATTTGTGATAATCTAAATGGTCTTGAGTTAAATTTGTAAAAATTCCTGCTTTAAAATCTATACCGTATACTCTTCCTTGGCTTAACCCGTGACTGGAAGCCTCTAGTAAAACATTTTCAATTTTTTTTTCTTTAAGAGTTGAAAGTTCTTTATGTAAACTTATTACATCGGGACTTGTCAGATTACTTTTTTTGGTTTTATTTGTTTTTATACCCAAAGTTCCAATTGTTGCAACGGGTATACCATTAAGTGAATAAATTTGATGGAAAAAATCAGCAACAGAACTTTTTCCATTAGTTCCAGTTACAGCAATTATATTTTTTGGTTTATTTCTATAAAATATAGAACAAATTTTTCCCAAATAATCTTTAATATTTTTTACTTTAATTATTTTTAGACTCTTATTGCTAAAACTAGAGGATATAACTGCACAAGCCCCTTTGTGTAAGGCTTCTTTAATATATTTTTCTCCATTATTATGAAGTCCTTTTAAAGCAAAAAATAAATCTCCTTTTTTTAATTTTCTTGTATCAGATGATAATCCTGTAACTGTTATATTTGAAAGTTTTTCAGGACAGTTTTTAATTAGTTTTTTTAACAACATGTTGATTAGGAATCTCTTTGTTATTTATGGCTAAAATAGGTCCAATTTTTTCTATAATTCTGCCTGCAGAATAAACAGCGTTCCATCCTGCCTCATTTCTTGTCCCTTTAATTTTTAATCCTCTATAATTATAGGTTAGATCTTTTGCAACTTGTGGATTGTCCAACATCACTAAAAGTATATAATTTTTACTAGATACATTAAAAGATGAGACAAATGTATTAATATTTTTATTTTTATTATCATAATATTGAGAAGTTCCTGTTTTGCCAGAAACGTTATATCCAAATACATTTGCTAAACTTGCAGTTCCTTTTTCATCAGTAACAACTTTTCTTAAAATTTTTTTAAGTTCTCTGCTTGTTTTTTCAGATATGATTCTATTAAAATTTTTTCCATTATTCTTATTTTTTTCTAAAGTAGGTATTATTAATTTTCCACCGTTTATTAAACCGGCATAAGCAGTTGCAGCTTGTAGGGGTGTTGTTGTTATTCCATGGCCAAACGAAATTGTTTCAAGCTTGCATTTGTTCCAATTAAATGGAATTGGACTACCAATTTCATCGAGTTCGAATTTTGGACTGTTTAAAAGGTTTAATTTTTCCAGAAATTTTTCGTATTTTTCTTTGCCTATTTTTCTAGCAATCCTTACAGTTCCGATATTCGAAGATTGAATTAAAATTTCTTCAACTGTCATAGTTTCAGGAAATTTTTTAATATCAGATATGTTATGAATAGAGCACTTTATATTATTTTCTATATTTTCAATTCTTGTATTTGGTGTAACTATATTTTCATCCAAAGCTAAAGCTATTGTAAATGTTTTAAAAACTGAACCTAATTCAAAAACACCTTTCGTAATTTTATTCATATAAACTTTATTTCTCACATCATCTCTTTTATTAATATTAAAATCAGGAAGAGATACTAGAGATAAGACTTCTCCGTTATCAGCATCCATTACAATCGATGCGGCACCTGTTGCACTAAAAAGATTTACAGCTTTATCAAGTTCATCCTTAACAATATATTGAATATTAGTGTCAAGTGAGAGCTTTAAAGGTTTTTTTAAATTATTTTGGTTTCTTAAATATTTATCATAGAAGTTTTCAACTCCTGAAATACCATAATTATCATAATCTGTTTGTCCGATTATATGACTATAAAGATCTGCGTGAGGATAGATTCTAGTTTGAAACGGTTCAAAAATTATACCTTTTTCACCAAATTTCCATAATTTTTCTTTTTCAACATCAGTAAGTCTTTTTTTTAAATAAAAATATTTTTTTTGATTAAAATTTTTAATTAATTTTTGACTATCTAACTCTGGAAATGCCAATTTGATCTTGAGTATAAATTTTTTTTTGTCCTTAATTAAACTTGGTTTTATTGCGGCATGATAAGCTGTAATGTTTCTAGACAATAATACTCCATGTCTGTCAACAATGTCACTTCTAATTGGAGTATAATTAAATTTATTTTTTGAGGTTTCGACAAAGTTTGACTCTTGAAAAGAAATAAAGATTATTTTTAAGGAGAAAATTAAAATAAGTGAAAAAAAGGAAAAAAAAAGTAAATATACCCTGTCTTCACTAATAATTATTTTCTTATCTTTTTCGAGTTTTTGATTCGTAGTTAGATAATCTTCAAAGAAAAAACTTTGTTGATTTGAATTTAAAACTTTTATTTTCTTTTTTCTTCCCATAAATTATTTTTTAGATAATTTTTTTTGATCTTCAAAAAAATCGTTCAAATCTAGATAAATTTTTGAAATATTCATGTAGCTATATTCCTCATTAGTTAAAAAAGATAATTTTTCCTGTAATATTTTAGGAGATGTCAAATAATAGAAATCTAATTGACTTTCATATAACTCCTTATCTAAATTAGATATTTTTTTTTGGTAAAAAGTAATATTTTTTTCTATTACCCTTGTTTTATTTTTAATAATGGAGGTAAAAAATAACAAAAATGAAAAAATAACTATAGAAATTATTAATTTTGAATTAGGCAATTCTTTCCTCCAAATCTGTCAGATCTTTAAATTTTTTTCTCAATTCATGTGGCTCATAAAAAATATCAGTGCTTCTAGTAGCAAATCTTAGTTTAGCTGATCTTGACCTAGGATTTTTTTTAATTTCTGATGTCGAAGCTTTAACAATTTTATTTTTATAAGATTCAAATAGAGATAAACTTTCTTTTTTTTCTGGTAAATATTTGTTTGGTCTGGAGTAATTTTTTGAGAAATTTTTAAAGAAAAATTTTACAATTTTGTCTTCAATTGAATGAAAGCTGATTACAATTAGTTTTCCTCCTGGTTTAAGAATTTTGGTGGCTTTTATTATTCCTTCTATTAGTTCTGAAATTTCTTGATTGACAAATATTCTAATTGCTTGAAAAGTCTTTGTGCTCTCGTTAATTTTTTTTTTTGTAATTTTTTTTTTTTGATTTTTTTATAATTTTGACAAGTTCATCTGTAGTTTCAAGTTTTTTTTTAATTCTTTGACTTACAATATTTTTTGCAATTCTATTTGCGTCTTCTTCTTCGCCAAATATTCTGATTATATCTCTCAAATCCTCTGTATTATAGGTATTTAGAACTTCTTTAGCAGAATTTTTTGTCTGACCCATACTCATATTTAATTTATCATTTGATTTAAATGAGAATCCTCTTGAAAAATCATCCAATTGAATTGAAGATAAACCAAGGTCAAATATAACAGCATCAAATTTTTCAGGCGATAATAGATCCAGATTACTAAATTTTTTATTATAGAAAGTAAATCTTGACTTAAATTTATTTTTGACTTGATTTGCTAATTCTGAAACTTGATTATCTCTGTCTATGGCTACTATTTGAGTTTCTTGAAATTTTAAAAATTCTTTTGAGTAACCTCCGGCCCCAAAAGTACAATCCATAAAAATACCGCCGTTTTTAGGATTGCAAATTTTGACTACCTCATCTATCATCACTGGAAGGTGTTTGCCTACCAGTGATGTGTGGGGTAATTTCATTATAGATAATCAAAATTTGCATTAAAATTTTTGTTTTCTTAAAAATGCAGGTATTTCGAATTCTTCCTCATCAGAGGAATTTTGATCGAATAGCTTTTCATTTTCAGGATCTTTTTCTTCAACTTTAATATTACTTTCCTCTGAAAACAGTTTTGGGGTTTGGTCATCTTCTGTATCAATATTTAGAAGTTTTTCTTCAACATCAATATTGCTCTCTATATATGAAGCATTTTCCATTGAAATGCCTTGAGAATTTAGGTCCTGATTTAATAAATTATTCTCAACTGAGCTTTGTTTTAATATTTGATCGTTAGAATCTGAAGGAGTTGTGTCAATTTCCAGCTGATCATCTAATTTCAAAGCGGTTGCACCATCAATAGAATTAAGAGTATTTTGTTCGATATTTGGATTCTTAAAAATATTATCAGAGTACCCGGGGTTCCTATTTTGAATTCTATTTACCATATTCAAAACAGTTTTTGACTCAGGTCTATATCCGTCTAAAGAGGTAGCAACTATCGAAACTCTCATTTTTCCATTAAGGTTTTCATCTTGTATTGCGCCAAATATTAATTCAGCTTCTGGGTCAACTTCAGCTCTAATCCTATTAACTGACTGATCTACTTCAAATAAAGTGATATCATCACCGCCAGTAATATTTACCAAAAGACCTTTTGCTCCCTTTAATGAGTACTCATCTAGTAGAGGATTGTTCAATGCCATTTCAGTAGCTACATTTGCTCTATTTTCACCTTCGGCTTCACCTGTCCCCATCATAGCTTTTCCCATCGAACTCATGACAGTTTCAACATCAGCAAAATCTAAGTTAACCATACCTGGTCTAACCATTAGATCTGTAACGCTCTGAACTCCATGTTTTAGAACATCATTAGATAAAGTAAATGCTTCTTTTAAGGTTGTTCCTTCATTTGCTATTTTAAAAAGATTTTGATTAGGTACAACTATTACTGTATCAAGATGTTTTTTCAATTCCTCTAATCCCGCAACTGCTCTTCTCATTCTCTTTGGTCCTTCATATGCAAAAGGTAAAGTTGTAACACCAACTGTAAGTATATTTAACTCTTTGGCAGCACGTGCTATAATATGAGAAGCGCCTGTTCCTGTACCACCACCCATACCAGATGTTATGAAAATCATGTTGCTTCCTTGAATGTAACTTACTATTTCATTTAAAGATTCGTCGGCAGCAGCTTGACCAATATCATTTTTTGCCCCTGCACCAAGACCTTTTGTTAAGTTCATTCCAATTTGAATTTTTGCATCTGCTTTATTTGCTCTTAGGTCTTGGGCGTCAGTATTAACTGCAACAAATTCTACACCTTGCATTCCAGACTCAATCATAGAATTAATTGCATTTCCGCCTGCACCACCAATTCCCATTACTAATATTCTTGGTTTTAATTCTTTTAATTCACCTCCACCTACATTAATACTCATGTCCCCCCCTTTTATCATTGTTTAATTGTTGTCCCATTTAAGTGTTGATCTGCTTTGTAAGGCCTTTTTTCTTGCAAAAGATTTAAATTTATCAAAATTTTTCGGACTCCAAACTTGAAAAGTTTTGCCTAAACCTACAAATAGAACGTCAGTTTTGATTTTAGCAAAACTTAAAAGTTTTTTTGAAAATTGCACTCTGCCCTCTGTATCAAAAATTAAGTTTGAGCTTTCTGATAAAATAGCAGTTGCAAAATAATCTCTTTTTTCCTCAAAAGGATTTAAAGTATCTATTGATTCCGATAATTTTTCTATTCTTTCTTGGGAACAACATTCTAAAGCTGGATTGCTAAAAGACGGATATGAGATAAAGCCGTTATATCCTTGGTTTGTTAGATGTGATCTAAATGCTGCTGGCACCGAAACCCTTCCTTTTTTGTCTATCTTGTTCTCGTGACTTGATAAAAACATAATTTTTTAATTTTTCTTTTATTTTTTTAATAATCAATTAATCCTCCAATTTGGGATTATCTGGGATAATATGGGATTTGACAGGTTAGTCAATACATTACTTTAAATTGCAAAAGTACAAAAATAGAACATTTAAAGGAACAATAATTAGATTTGCCAGATAATCTATAAGCCGGGTTCTGTCATTTAAGAAGTCATTTATCTAGGCACACTTTTACAAGAGTGCTCAAGCGGTTAACCCGGATGACAAACTAAAGACTGTTTTTAGCGTTTTCACGCAACGTCATCCCTATTTAACCTTGCTCCATTTGGGGTTTACCTTGCGATTTTTGTTACCAAAAACCCGGTGTGCTCTTACCACACCTTTTCACCCTTACCTTGATTAGGCGGTTTTTTTCTGTGGCACTAGCCCTGAGGTTGCCCTCGCCAGCCGTTAACTGGCAAATTGTCTTTACGGAGCCCGGACTTTCCTCTATCAGTTTGATAGCGACTGT
>MDSV01198764.1_pt1 | contig 16674 bp, 11 predicted proteins | sample 810851 | NCBI WGS metagenome assembly MDSV01 (sample SAMN05326640, study PRJNA326480) | marine metagenome | isolation source: seawater | place: Atlantic Ocean: North East | collected 2012 | reverse complement strand
ATAGTAAAAAAAACTTGTAAAGTAATTGATGAAATTTGTGTTGATGCATAAGCATATAATGGGAATAGAGAAAAAATCAAAGCAGATATTAAACTTAGTATCTTATTAAAAAAAAATTTATTTAATTTGTAAAAAAAAATTACTGTTATAGACGATAAAAATATTTGTGTAAAAATGACAGCTGATATTAAATTTTGTCCTTCTAAATTAAAAAAAGTAAAAATATAAATAAAATAAGCGTAAAGCGGTGGAACCCACAAATTAGGAAGCATCACCCCATCTATTGTTTTCCAAACTAGTTTATTATTTTCGACTAAATTTTTTACAAGTTTAGTCCATTCATACTGCAACGAAGTATCTCCATATATTTCAATGAGAGGTATTCGAAACACGAGGGTAACTAAAAATAACAAAATAATTACATAAATGTCAAAATTTTTATGCTTTTGTAATTTTAAGTATCTATCCATTAATTATTTTAAAACTTTTTTTATTCCACTATCTAGATTATATCTAGGCTTGAAGCCAAGTCTTTTTATTTTTGTTATATCAGGGGTTCTAATTTTTGTACCTCCCTTAGAAAGTTTACCTTTTTTAATAATTATTTTCTTTTTAAAAATTTTAGACATTTTTATAGCTAATTCTCGTATTTTAATTTTTTGTGAAGTTCCAATGTTATATATATTAAGGTGCTTACCTTTTTTCATTATTAACTCAAAAGCTTTCACAAAATCTTCTATAAATATAAAAGATCTAATTTCATTTCCTGAACCTTGTATCTTAAAATTTTTTCCCTTTATTTTCTTAAATCTATTAATAAATTCTGGAATAACATGCTCTTGACCCATATTTTTTCCGTACACGTTGTGAGGTCTAAAAATAATTAATTTTTTAAAATATTTTTTTCCATAATGAATACCCATTAGCTCAGTCAAAATTTTTCCACCTCCATAGGAATATCTTGGATTATGCACATTAGGAATTTTTAGAGATTCTAATTCATTTGTCGGTATTTTTTTTGGAGTTTGATAAACTTCTGAACTTGAAGCTAAGTAAAGTTCTTTAATATTGTATTTAATACATCCATCAAAAACATTAACGTTACCTTTAATAGCGATATCTAAAATATCTACAGGTTTACTATAAAAAAACTTTGTTCCATTTATATAAGCAAGATGAATGACTATATCAGTTTTTTTAAGGGCTTTAAAAAATTTATCTTTATCTCTAATATCACCTCTAATAATTTTGATTTGTTTTGGGATTTTTTTTATGTTTTTTAAACTTCTTCTTGAAAAGTTATCATATATTTTAATATTGTAATTTTTCAGAAGCGATTTAGCTAGATTTGATCCAATAAAACCTGTTCCGCCAGTAATAAGGATGTTTTTCTTTTTCACAATCTACTCTTTAATTTTTTTAATAGTCTTATATTCATTGAACAATCTTTAGGTAATACAACCTGCATATTTTTAATTATCTCTATTCTTTTACATGGTTTCAACGAAATTTTATATTTTTTATATGCCTTATAATCCGAGAGTCTTTCATTACCAATATTTATAATTCCATTAAAATCTTTATCTAGCAAAAATTTTATTTTTTTCACTAATTCATTTATTTCAATTCTAGAGGAAAAAGTATCTATTGCAGACTTATTAAACCTAATTTTATTTTTATCAAAAAATTTAGTTCTAATTATTATATAATTTTTCAAAGTTTTAACGATGATTTCTGAAAATAATTTTGACCAACCATACGTGTTGTAAGGAAGTAATTGATCTGTTTCTTTATAGTTTCCTTTTTTTCCAGGGTAAACAGCATCACTTGAAAGATGCACCAATTTAATTTTCCTTTTAAGATATTTTTCGGCCTCCTTTATTTGAAAAATTAAATTTTCAGTTCCATCTACATTTATCTTAAATGCTTTTTTTGGGTTTTTTTCACAATCCAAAACTCTTGCCATAGCAGCGCAATTTATCACCAAGTCTATTTTATGTTTAATTAACGTTTTTTTTATTTTAGATTTATCTAATAAATTTAATTTTTTTTTAGACGGATAATAAAGGCTCTTAAAAAATTTTGATTTTATAATTGCTTTTCCTAAATTTCCAGATCCTCCAAGCAGTAAAATCTTTTTATTCTTTTTCAAAAGTACCCCAAATATCAATTACTATTTTAGATCTATGAATTTTTAAATTTTTATACTGTTTATGAGGAGTTGCGATAATTATAATATCTGACCTTTTTATCAAATTTTTTTTATCAATATTATTTTTATTTTTATAATACTCATCAGATTGAAAAGTTTTAATACCTTTTGATTTTAACAATTTTAAAAGTTTAATTGATAAAGAATCCCTTATATCATCGTTGCCTGATTTGAATGCCAATCCTAAAACACCAATTTTTTTTGTTTTAAAGTTTTTAATTTTCGAAATTTTATTAATTATAAAATTAGGTATACCATCGTTTATTGAATAAGCGCTTTTAAACAGCTTAAATTTATGATTGTACTGCGATGATAACTGCAAAGTATCTTTAGGTAGACAGGGACCAGCAGCAAAACCAGCTTTTGGTAAATTTTCGTTTCTTATATAATTATCTCTCATAAGTCTTCTAATTTTAAAAAAATTTAAATTTTCTTTTTCGCAGATCATATAAAATTGATTAGATATGGAGAAATTTATATATCTGTAAGCATTTGAAAATAGCTTTATTAATTCTGCCTCTTTAATACTTGCAAAAATAACTTTTTTACTTATCTTTTTGAATAAATTTCCAGACTGAGTTTTCGCATAATTTGTATAAGCCGAGACTATTTGCGATATTTTGGGTAATTCTTTTATTGATTTACCCTGAGCTATTCTTTCTGGACAATAACTTAAATTTTTACACTTATTTTTAATAATATTATAAACCTTTTTACAAGTTCCTAAACTTACTGAGCTTCTTATAATAATAATTTGATTCTTATGTAAATATTTTTTCAAATTATAAAATAGCTGTGCAAACTTTTTTAATTCTGGTTTTTGATTTTTATTTATTGGTGTTCCAACACAAATGATTACAAATTTTGAATTCTTTATAAAATCAAAATTATTAGAGGCAAAAATTCTCTTTTTTTTTACCATCTTTTTTAATATCGGTTCACATCCTTCCTCCAAAAAAGGCATTTTTTTTTTGTTTAAACTTTTTATATTTTTTTTATTTTGATCTATTAAAGTGACGTTAAATCCTTTTAATGAAAAACTTAACCCTAGTGGAGCTCCGACATGACCAGCCCCACCTATTATACAAATATTTTTATTTTTATTATTCATATGAATATCTCAATACTGAAAACAATTTAGTATCAGAAATCTCTTTTTTTTTCCATTGTATTAAGTTATAAAAATTGAAATCAGAATGAAAAACTCTCCACTAAATGTCTGTAGAATTTGTAAATCCCGGAAGTTAGAAAAATATTTAGATTTAGGAAAACATCCTTTTTCAAATTCGTTCTTAACACGCAATCAAGTTAAAGGAGAAAAAAAATTTTCATTAGCTGTTGTATTGTGTAAAAAATGCGGCCTTAGTCAACTTTCCATAATTCCTAATACTAAATTTATTTTTAGCGAATATGATTATCTTTCCTCCTCCTCTTCTGCTTTGTCAAATCATTACAAAAATTTGGTAAAGAAACTGATTAAACAATATAAAATAAAATCATTTGAAAATATTTTAGATATTGGTTGCAACGATGGGATCTTACTTAAGCACTTCCCAAAAAGATTTAAAAAATTAATAGGATTTGAACCTTCTGACGCTTCCAAATATATTAAAGACAGAAGAATTAAACTGTTTAGAAATTTTTTTGGAGATGCGACCTCTAAAAGATATTTAAAAAAATTTAATAAACCTAAATTAATAACAATTACTAATGTCCTAGCCCAAATTCCAAATTTAGAAGATTTTGTCAGAGGACTAAAAAATTTACTTAATGAAAATAATTTAATAGTAATTGAGTTTCCTTATCTACTTGATATGATAAACAGTTCAATTTTTGATGTTATTTACCACGAGCACCTTTCTTACTTTTCTTTAACCCCCTTAGATTATTTATTTAAAAAAAATGGAATACAAATGATCAATTATGAAAAATTAACTTTTGGAGCATCTGGGCCGGCAATAAGATTGTATTTAGCTAATAATATTTCGATATATAAGCAAACTAAAAAAATCAAAAAAACTTTAATTCATGAAAAAAAGTGGGGTATAAAAAAAATTAAAAGATATAAAAATTTTAAAAATCAGGTAAATTTAAGAATAAATAAACTAAGAAACATTATAAATACAAAACACAAGCAGGGTTTCAAACTAGGTTGTTATACTGCATCTTCGAAAGGAAATACTTTGTTAAATTGTTTAAAAATTAAAAAAGATGTAATTTCGTTAGTTTCAGAAAATAATAAAAAAAAAATAGGCAAATTTACACCAGGTACTCATATTAAAATCGTTAACGACCAAAAATTTATTAAAGAGAAAATACAATACGCTTTATTATTGTCCTGGAATTATAAAAATTTTTTTATGAAAAGATCTAATTATATAAAAAATGGCGGAAAATTCATTGTTCCATTTCCAAAAACCCACATTACATAGAGATGTTTAAATTAGATATTATAATACCTGTATACAATGAAGATGAAAAAATAGTTGATTTAATAAATCAGCTCAAAGAAGGAATTAATCATAAATTTCGAATATTAATTTGTTTTGATGAAGACAACGATAAAACTCTTCAATATTTAAAAAATAATAAATTAGTAAACGATGAGGTAGTCTTGGTCAAAAACACCTCAAACGGCCCTAACTCTGCAATTATTGAGGGAATAAAAAACTCATCATCAGAAATAATATTAGTGTACATGGCTGATGATTTTGAAAATATAAAAATTATAAATAAAATGATTGCTTATATGGATGAAGGTTTTGATCTTATTATACCAAGTAGATTTATAAAAGGGGGTAAAATGATTGGAGCAAAACCGATTAAAGAATTTATTACGCGTACTGGCTCACTTTTAATATTTTATATTGCTCGTCTACCATACAAAGATTGTACCAATGCATTTAAGATGTTTAATAATAAAGTAAGACAAAATATTTCTTTTGAGTCAAGCAAGGGGTTTACTTTTTCTTTAGAATTGGTGGCAAAATCTTTTTTTTTAAATTACAAAATAAAGGAAATACCGAGTATATGGAGAGAAGTCCCGAATAGAAAAAGCAATTTTAAAATGCTCAAATGGATACCTTTTTATATTTACTGGTTATTATACACTTTTATAAAAAATACTGGACGGTAAAAAATGAAAAAAATATTTAATCAGTCTCTTCAACAAACGGTAATACTTTTTTTTATAGTATTATTTTTTTTGCTTTTGACTTTAACTTATATTTTATAAGTAATAAATTAAAAGAATTATAGTTCCTAAAATTATTCTATATATTACAAAAAATTTTAAACTAAACTTTTTTATAAATTTTAAGAAGTAATTGATAGTTAATAATGAGAATATAAAAGATAAAAAAATCAATATAAAATTTTCATATGTAAATTCTAAACTATTGGAGTCCATTAAATTTTTTATACCAAATAAGCTTACTGCTGCAAGGGTAGGTATAGAGAGCAAGAATGATATTTTAGCAGCATCAAATCTTTTGAATTTTAAGAATCTTGCTCCAGTAATTGTCACACCAGATCTACTTACTCCAGGAATCAAAGATAATACTTGCATTAAACCAATAAAGATAACTGATTTTATAGTTAAATTATTTTCGATTTTATTTTGTGTGTCTGATTTATCACTTATGAATAATAAAATACCAAAAATTAAAGTCGTCCATCCAATTGTTCTCACATCTCTTAAGTAATCAGTTAAGTTAAGTTTCACTAAAATTGCACCTACCAACATGACTGGAATAGAAGCTATAAAAATTTTTAAAAACAAAATTTTATTTGATATAAAATTGAAAATGTCTTTTTTAAAATAAATTGTTACTGCTAAAAAAGAGCCGATATGCAAACTAACATCAGCTGACAAACCTCCTTTTTGATAATCTAAATAATTAGCCACTAATATTAAGTGCGAAGATGAGCTGACAGGTAAAAATTCTGTTACTCCTTGAATCAATGATAAAATTATTATTTCAAACATGGGTATTTAATAGAATTAATGCTTGTTTATTTAATGACAATTGAAAATGCATATCAGGTATGCAAAATTTAATCATAAATATCAAGGTTTTTAAGATAAAAAGGTAAGTAATATTTACCTAAATTATCTATGAAATTTTGATTATTTGAACTATTTTGCAAAATCATGAGTAAAAAAATGCTTAAATTTGTTACACTAGATCAGGAGACGCCTATCAAACGTAAAACTGATAATAGGCAAAATGATTTTGATGAAATTTATGATGATTTTATAAATCAAAAAGCAAAAGAACAATCAAGCAGGTGTTCACAGTGTGGCGTTCCATTTTGTCAAATTCATTGTCCACTAAGTAATAATATTCCAGACTGGCTAAAGCTTACTGCCGAAGGAAGGCTTAAAGATGCTTACGAGATTTCTCAAAGTACAAATAACATGCCAGAAATTTGTGGAAGAATTTGTCCACAAGATCGATTATGTGAAGGCAACTGTGTAATCGAAAAATCTGGACATGGAACAGTAACTATTGGTTCAATCGAAAAATACATTACTGATACTGCATGGGAAAAAGGTTGGGTAAAACCAATTAAAGTAAAAAAAGAACTTAAACAATCAATTGGAATTATAGGTGCAGGACCAGCGGGTATGGCTTGCGCTGAAGAACTAAGAAAATCAGGATATAAAGTTACTATTTACGATAGATATGACAGAGCTGGAGGTTTATTAATTTATGGAATTCCAAATTTTAAACTAGAAAAACAAGTGGTTGAAAGAAGAACAAAACTTTTAAATGAAAGTGGAATTAAATTTATTCAAAATTTTGAAGTTGGAAAAGATAAAACTCTTGATCAATTGAGAGAAGAACATGACGCCATATTAATAGCAACAGGAGTTTATAAGGCAAGAGAAATAGATATTCCTGGAAAAAATTTAAAGAATATATTTCCTGCAATGCAATTTTTAACTGCTTCTAATAAAAAAGGATTAGGTGATAAAGTTGAAATATTTGATAACGGCACATTAAATGCAGAAGGAAAAGACGTAGTAGTAATTGGTGGTGGAGACACTGCAATGGATTGCGTTAGAACGGCGGTAAGACAGAAGGCAAAATCTGTGAAATGTTTGTACCGTAGAGATAGAAAAAATATGCCAGGATCTGCTAGAGAAGTTGGTAACGCAGAAGAGGAGGGAGTAAATTTTATATGGTTAACAAGTCCAAAAAAATTCATAGGACAAGATGTAGTGAAAGAGGTCGAAGTTAATAAAATGGTTTTAGGTGAACCAGACTCTTCAGGACGAAAAAAACCAGAGATAAAAAAAGGATCTGAATTTAAAATTTCAGCAGATCTAGTAATAAAATCTCTTGGATTTGACCCTGAAGACCTACCTAAATTATTTGGTGAAAAAAATTTATCAGTTTCAAGATGGGGAACATTAAAAATTAATTTAACATCAATGCAAACAAACTTAAAAGGTGTTTTTGCTGCAGGAGATATTGTTAGAGGAGCTTCTTTAGTCGTTTGGGCGATAAAGGATGGAAGAGATGCCGCTATTCAAATTGATAAATATCTACAAGCAAAAATAAAAAAAGCTGTCAAAGCTGCGTGATATTATGGATAATTATAAAAAAAATAAAGAACTTCTCAAAAAAAATCATTCATACGATGAAAGCATGGAACACGATGCTTGCGGTGTAGGCATGATAGCAACAACGGATGGAAAAAAATCTAGAAAAATTGTTGAATACGGTATTGAAGCTTTAAAAGCAATTTGGCATAGAGGAGCAGTAGATGCTGATGGAAAATCTGGAGATGGCGCTGGGATACAAATAGAAATAGCTCCAGACTTTTTTAAAGAGAAGATTATTTCAACTGGAAATACACCTGATGAAACAAAGAGGATTTGTGTAGGAATGGTCTTTCTACCAAGAACAGATTATGTAGAACAAGAAAAATGTAGAGAAATTATTGAGTCAGTTTTACTTGAAGAAAATTATTATATTTATGGTTGGAGACAGGTTCCATTTAATTCCAGCGCTCTTGGTAAAACGGCTGAGCAAAGTAGACCAGAAATTGCCCAGGTAATGTTTAAGAAAAATGAAAATTTAGCTACAAATGATCTAGAAAGAAATTTATTTGAGACAAGAAAAAAAATTGAAAAGCTAGCCAGAGAAAATCAAATTAAAAATTTTTATATTTGCTCATTCAGCTCGAGATCAATAGTTTACAAAGGGATGTTTTTAGCAGAACTTCTAGCAGATTTTTATCCTGATCTTAATGATAAAAAATTAACTTCCAGATTTGCTATTTTCCATCAACGATATTCCACAAATACTTTTCCTAGCTGGGATTTGGCTCAACCATTCAGAACGTTGGCACATAATGGAGAAATAAACACTCTTAAGGGAAATATTAATTGGATGAAAATACATGAACAAGATATGTCTAGCTCTCTTTTTAAAAATGTAAAGGATCTAAAGCCTGTAATAAGAAGTTCTTCAGACTCAGGAGCTCTCGATAATGTGTTTGAACTTTTAACTCATTCAGGAAAACTTGCGCCTTTAATCAAACTAATGATGATACCTGATGCATGGTCAAAAAGAAGTAAATCCGTTTCCAAAAACCACCAAGATTTATTTAATTTTTTAAATAGCACAATTGAACCATGGGATGGACCCGCAGCAATATGTGCAACTGATGCAAAATGGGTCTTAGCTTCTACCGATAGAAATGGACTAAGACCTCTAAGATATGCAATAACTTCCGATAATTTATTTTTCGCTGGATCAGAGTCAGGAATGATAAAGATTCCAGAAGAAAAAATAATTGAAAAAGGTAAATTAGGACCAGGACAAATAGTTGCTATAGATTTAAAAAAGGGAAAATTTTACAAAGACAAAGAAATAAAAGATTATTTAGCTAAAGACTATAAGAAGTACAGCAAACAAATCGTAGATTTAGAAAAGAAGTTGCAGGTTGAAAATGAACTTCCAAAATATACTGGCGAAGAGCTAAAAAAAAGACAATATCTATCTGGTTTAAGTATTGAAGATTTAGAATTAATTTTACATCCCATGGCGGAAGAAGGTAAAGAAGCTTCTGGATCAATGGGAGATGATACACCGGTAGCAGTTTTATCAAGCCACTACAGACCAGTATCACATTATTTCAGACAAAACTTTAGCCAAGTAACTAATCCGCCAATCGATTCCTTAAGAGAAAATAAGGTGATGAGTTTAAAAACAAGGTTTGGAAATCTTGGTAATATTCTTGACTTTGACAACTTAACTAAGGAGGATATTTTTGTTTTAGATAGTCCAATTCTAACAAATTCCCAATTTAAAAAATTTAACAAAGTTTTTTCCAGTAAAATTAAAATTATTGATTGTACATTTGAAGTTAAATCTTCTTTGAGAGATAGAATTGAAAAAATCCGAGAGGAATGCGAGACAGCTGTGAGAGAAGGAAGCACAACATTAATACTATCAGATAAAAATATTTCAAACGATAGAGCAAGTATTCCAAGTATTTTATCAGTTGGAGCAGCACATTCTCATTTAGTAAAACATGGTTTAAGGGGTTATTGTTCATTAAATGTTGAATGTTCCGATGCTCTAGACACACATTCTTTTGCCATTTTAATTGGCGTCGGTGCAACGACAATAAATCCATATTTAGCGATAGATAGTATTTTTCAAAGGTTTGAAAAAAAATTATTTGGAAAATCTGACTTTCAAAGTTGTATAGCTAAATTTAAAAAATCTATAGATGCAGGTTTACTTAAAATAATGTCAAAAATGGGTATTTCTGTGATTAGTTCATACCGAGGTGGATGCAACTTTGAGGCCGTAGGCTTGAGCAGGGCTATTGTTTCAGATTACTTTCCAGGAATGTCGTCCAGAATCTCAGGAATAGGTGTAAGTGGAATTGAAGATAAAATAAAAGAATTACATAATAAATTTTCAAAAAAAAATGTTTATACCCTACCTATAGGAGGACTTTATCGTTATAGAAAGAGCGGTGAAAATCACCAGTATCAAGGTAAATTAATTCATTTGTTGCAGAGTGCAGTGAGTAAAGGATCGTACGAATTGTATAAAAAATACTCTGAAGGTATTTACGAGCTTCCACCAATAAATTTAAGAGATTTATTAGATTTCAAAAATAAAAAACAATCAGTAAATATTGATGAAGTAGAGCCTGTCGAAGATATATTAAAAAGATTTGGTAGTGGAAGCATGTCCCACGGGGCCTTATCTGCTGAAGCCCATGAAGTTCTAGCAACCGGCATGAATAGAATTAAAGGCGCTTCTTGTAGTGGAGAAGGTGGCGAGGATGCAAAAAGATTTAAAATTTTGCCTAATGGCGATTCAGCAAATTCCAGGGTCAAACAAATTGCTTCAGCGAGATTTGGAGTCACAGTCGATTATTTAAATAACGCAAATGAAATTGAAATAAAAATGGCTCAAGGCGCAAAGCCAGGTGAAGGAGGTCAACTTCCAGGTTTTAAAGTAACTAGTGAAATAGCTAGATTAAGACACTCCACTCCTGGAGTAACCTTAATATCACCTCCACCTCATCACGATATCTATTCAATAGAAGATTTGGCTCAATTAATTTATGATTTAAAACAAATTAACCCCAGAGCAAGAGTAGGAGTAAAACTTGTAGCTTCTACAGGAATTGGAACCATAGCAGCAGGAGTCGCTAAAGCTAAAGCTGATATAATTCTAATATCTGGGCATTCAGGTGGAACAGGAGCAAGTCCTCAAACAAGTATAAAGTATGCAGGAATTCCTTGGGAGATGGGTTTGACTGAAGCTAATCAGATTTTAACTTTAAATAATTTAAGACATAACGTTACATTACGAACAGATGGAGGAATTAAAACAGGAAGAGACATTGTTATCGCAGCAATGATGGGAGCTGAAGAATACGGTATGGGTACATCTTCTTTAGTTGCAATGGGATGTATCATGGTAAGACAATGTCACTCGAACACTTGTCCAGTCGGTGTTTGTAGCCAAGACAAAAATCTCCGTGAAAAATTTACAGGAACTCCAGAAAAAGTTGTAAATCTTTTTACATTTGTTGCAAAAGAAGTAAGAGAAATTTTAGCTTCGCTTGGTTATAAGTCTATCAACGAAATAATTGGTAGAACTGATTTGCTTTATCAAGTAAACAAAGGTTCTTCAAATTTAGATGATTTAGATTTAAATCCTCTTCTTGTCCAAGCTGATCCTGGAGAAAATCCGAGATACTGTAAAGAAAAAGCGATAAACAAAGTCCCAGAGACTCTAGATGAAAAAATTTGGTCAGATATAAAAGATAAAGTTACAGTTACAAAACAAAATAAATTTGAATACGAAACTGTTAACACTTTTAGATCAGTAGGAACAAGGTTATCTCATTATGTGTATAAAAAATTTGGAAATGAAAAACTGTCACCTGATACAATTAATATTAAACTCAGAGGCTCCGCCGGCCAGTCTTTAGGAGCTTTTTTAACAAAGGGTATTAAGTTAATAGTAGAGGGAGATAGCAATGATTATGTTGGAAAAGGACTTTCAGGAGGAACTATAATTGTTTATCCTTCAGCTAAGAGTAAACTCGTATCAAAAGACAATACTATAATAGGAAATACTGTACTTTATGGAGCAACTTCTGGAAAATTATTTGCCTCAGGACAAGCTGGTGAAAGATTTGCTGTAAGAAACTCAGGTAGTTTAGCGGTAGTTGAAGGATGCGGAGCACACGGTTGTGAATATATGACTGGGGGAACGTCAATTATACTTGGAGAAGTTGGAGATAATTTTGGAGCAGGAATGACTGGTGGGATGGGCTTTGTTTATGATGAAAATAAAAACTTCGAAAAATTTGCTAATCCATCCTCAATAATATGGCAACCAGTTGAAACTGATTATTGGAAGAAATACTTAAAAGATGTTTTAAATGAATTTTATAAAGAAACAGGATCTAAAATTGCTGAAAAAGTTATTTCAAACTTTGAAAAAGAACTTATGAACTTTATTCAAGTCTGCCCAATAGAAATGCTAGATAAGCTTAAAAACCCCATTTCCAGTAAAGAATTAAAACCTCAATCTGCTTAATGAGAAAAAAAGAAAAATTCTTTTTTTTTGGATTTGGTCAATCTGCAAAGTATTTTGTAAAAGAATTAATACGATCGAATAAAAATTTTATATTTCATGCTACAAATACAAGAAAAACATCAACTCAGTACTTTTGCAAAAAAAAATTTACCTCATTTAAATTCAAAGATAAAATATTTGATAAAAGAATAATTGAAAAGTTAAAAGGAACTGATTTTATTCTAATTTCAATACCACCACAAAGAAAGACAGATATAGTTCTTAAAAAATTTAAAAAATCTTTAGAAGAGTCTGGTTGTAGAAAAATAATTTATTTATCTGCAACAAGTGTTTACGGAAATCACCATGGAAAATGGGTTCATGAAAAATCAATGTTAAAAGGTAAAACAGTATATGGTGTTGGTAGAAAATTAGCAGAAAAGGCCTGGATTAATTTTAGGAATAAAGCAAATGTGGACGTAAACATTTTAAGAGTATCAGGAATATATTCCAAAGAACAAAATGTTTTAAAAAAAATTCTTAGCTCAAAAATTTATGTTAAGGAAAAAAAATATTTTTCAAGAATTATGATTGAAGACCTAGCTGTTATTATTAAAAAGTTTTTTTATACAACAAAAAAATTTTTAATATTAAACGCCTCAGACGACAAACCTTCAACTAATATAGAAGTGGCTAATTTTGCGGCCAAATTATTGAAAGTCAAAAGATTGAGATCAAAACCTTTATCAGAATTTAAAAATAAGATGATCAAAGAATTTTATAAAGACTCAAAAAAAGTCAGTAATAAAAATATGAAAAAAGAATTAAAAGTAAAATTAAGATACCCTACTTATAAACAGGGTTTAAGAAATATTTTTAACAATTCTTTTTAATTCGTTTTGAATCATTTTAAGGGATCTTACACTAGATAAACTGTGGTCCCCTTTTTTGATAATAATTAATTTTTTTTTTGCTCTTTTAAAAATTTTAAGTATTTTTTTAGAAAATATCACTGGAACAACTTCATCTTTTTTTCCATGGAACATCGTCAAATGGATTTTATGTTTAAATTTCTTAAAAAAAATTTTATTTTTTCTTCCATCCTTAATTAATTGATAGCTTATAGGGTATTTGTATTTTCCGCTTTCAATTTGGCAAATTCCTGTTGAGGTTAACTGTTTTTTTAATTTCTTTGGAAACTTATTCCACATCAAACGTGTTAAAAATTCTGGAGCAGATCCAATACCTACAAATCCTTTAATTTGTTTTCCAAAATTTTTAAATTGATTAAGTGCTATCCAAGCTCCCATGCTTGAACCAATTAAAATAAAATTATTTTTTTTTACAAACTTTTTAATCATAAAAGAAGTTTCTTTTGTCCAGGTTGATATATTTCCCAAAGTGAATTTCCCTGAAGACTTTCCATGACCTGAATATTCAAAAGTCAAAAATCCTATTTTTTGCTTCAAGGCAAATCTTAAAAATGATTGAGGTTTTTTACCTTCAATATCTGACATAAAACCTGGAAGAAATATCACGTACAGTTTTTTGGAGCAATAATTGTGAATATATCTAAGTTTTTTTGTTTTAGAGATTCTTAGAAATTTATATTTTTTCATGTAAAGATATTTATTTAATTTTTTAGTATAATACATTTACTATAATGACTAAAATAAAAGTTCTACAAGTTATACCTAAACTAGGGTACGGAGGCGCTGAGACAGGTTGTTATGATATTGCACATTTTTTAACTGAAAAAAATTGTGCTTCATATATAGCCACTTCCGGTGGGCAATTATTAAAGTTTGTAAAAAAAAGTAAAGTAAAAGTCTACCGTTTACCTGTACATTCTAAAAATCCATTTTTAATTGTCTTTAATACAATAATCTTAATATTAATAATTTTATTCAAGGGAATAAATATAGTACACGCTAGGAGTAGAGCACCAGCTTGGTCATGTTATTTAGCATCTATAATTACTCGAAGAAAATTTGTTACAACATTTCACGGAACCTATTCTTTTAACAATATTTATAAAAAATTTTATAATAGTGTCATGTTGAGATCTAAACTTGTAATTGCAGGCTCAAATTTTATTTTTAACCATATTAATCAAAATTACGCTGGATACTTAAAAAAAAAAAGTAAACTTAGAGTTATATTTAGAGGTATCAATCTTGATTATTTTAATGAAAGAAATATATCTTCACTTAAACAACAGAGACTTAAGACTGAATGGAAAATTTCCTCAAATAAATTTGTAATTTTAATGCCAGGTAGATTGACTCAATGGAAAGGTCAAGAACAATTAATAGATGCTTTAAACATTTTAAATGAGGATTACAATAATTCAAATTTTCAAGCTATAATTTTGGGGTCTGATCAGGGCAGAACAGTTTATAAAAAAAAATTGATAGATTTAGTTCAAAGATACGGTCTATCAAAAAAAGTTGAATTTATTCAACATTGTAAAGAGATGCCTTTAGCTTACTCTTTGTCGAATGCAGTTGTTTCAGCATCAATAAAACCAGAAGCATTTGGCAGGGTGTCAATTGAGTCGCAAGCTATGGGTAAAGTCATAATAGCAAGCGATATTGGAGGTTCAAATGAGACAATTTTAAATAAAAAATCTGGCTTTTTATATAAGCATAGTGATCCTAGAGAGCTTGCTAAAATTTTAAATACTGTTATGGAATTAGATCAAGACACAATTAATGCTATTGGCAATGAAGGAAGAAAAAATGTTTCTAATAAATTCGATGTGGAGTTAATGTGCGAGTCTACTCTTAGGGAGTATAAAAAATTAATTTATAATTAAATGCCTGAAATAAAATTATTAGATGGAAAAAAAATACCTTTTTCAAAATCAATTAATGGTTTTGATTTATCAAAGAAGATTAGTAAATCTCTTCAAAAAATAGCTCTCATAATGGAGGTAAACGGTGAGCTTAAAGACTTAAGTTACGAAATTACTAAAGACTCTAAAGTTAGAATTATTACTCCAAAAGATAAAGAGGGATTAGATGTTTTAAGACATGACGCTGCACATATAATGGCTATGGCAGTGCAAGAACTGTATTCAGACACTCAGGTAACGATTGGCCCAGTAATAGAAAATGGATTTTATTATGATTTTGCTCGCAAAGAGCCTTTCACTAGCGACGACTTAAAGAAAATTGAAAAAAGGATGGCTGAAATCGTAGACAGAGACGTCAAAACTAGAAGAGAAGTTTGGAAAAGAGACTTAGCGATTAAACATTTTAATAAAATTGGAGAAAATTATAAGGCTGAAATTATAGAAAGTATTCCAATCAAAGAAGAGCTTTCTATTTATCATCATGGAGAAACTTGGCATGATTTATGTAGAGGTCCTCATTTAACTTCCTCGGGAAAGATAGGTAAAGCATTTAAGCTAACGAAAGTTTCAGGAGCTTATTGGAGAGGAGATTCAAAAAATGAAATGCTTCAAAGAATCTACGGGACATGCTGGAGCACAAAAAATGAATTAGACGATTATTTGCACCGTTTAGAAGAAGCAGAAAAAAGAGATCATAGAAAACTTGGAAAAGAAATGGATTTATTTCATTTCAGAGAAGAAAGTCCTGGCTCGGTGTTTTGGCATGAAAAAGGCTGGTTGTTATTTCAAAGGTTAGTTGAATATATGAGATTAAAGCAACGCTTAGCAGGATATAAAGAGATTAATACTCCAGAACTTCTAGATAAAAAGTTATGGGAAAAATCAGGACACTGGGAAAAATTTGGCGAACATATGTTTACTTCTGAGACACCCGATGAAAAAATTTTTGCAGTCAAACCGATGAACTGTCCTGGGTGTGTTCAAATTTTTAATCAAGGATTAAAAAGTTACAGAGATTTGCCGTTAAAAATGTCTGAGTTTGGTAAAGTGCACAGATACGAACCTTCTGGAGCTTTACACGGTCTATTAAGAGTAAGAGCTTTTACTCAAGATGATGCACATATTTTTTGTACAGAAGATCAAATTACTGAGGAGTCTTTAACTGTTACAAATTTAATTTTAGATATATACAAAAATCTTGGTTTTAAAAATGTAGTTTTAAAGTATTCTGATAGACCAGAAAAAAGAGTAGGTGAAGATAAGGTTTGGGATAAATCGGAAGCAGCACTTTTATCAGCAATAAAAAAAACAAAACTTGAATATACAATAAATAAAGGAGAGGGAGCTTTCTACGGCCCAAAGATAGAATTTGTTTTACGGGATGCAATTGGTCGTGATTGGCAATGTGGTACTTTGCAAGTAGATTTAAATTTGCCAGGCAGACTGGGTGCAACTTTTGTAGATAAAGACGGAACAAAAAAAGTTCCAGTTATGTTGCATAGGGCTTTATTTGGTTCTTTAGAAAGATTTAT